>Ga0257126_1000033_pt1 | contig 104284 bp, 102 predicted proteins | sample SI060_120mmetaG_FD_190151 | JGI IMG/M metagenome (GOLD analysis project Ga0257126, IMG submission 190151) | Marine microbial communities from Saanich Inlet, British Columbia, Canada - SI060_120m | ecosystem: Environmental > Aquatic > Marine > Inlet | place: Canada: British Columbia | collected... | reverse complement strand
AATTTATTGTCAAAGACTTATATAAATTTATTGTCAAAGACTTATATAAATTTATTGTCAAAGACTTATATAAATTTATTGTCAAAGACTTATATAAATTTATTGTCAAAGACTTATATAAATTTATTGTCAAAGACTTATATAAATTTATTGTCAAAGACTTATATCGTCAATTGACTTATATAATTTTATAGTATTAATATAAATGTCAATATTATCAGATGTATTTTATAATTATTTATTTGGTATGAAAAAAATAAAGGAGATAAAAAAAAATGATACTGACAAATTTTATTATTTATCATTAATCAAAGAAACAGAAGGTTGGTCTATACACGGTTTATGGCCACAATATAATAAAAACCAATATCCTTCATTTTGTAGAGAAGTCAATTTTGATATAAATAAATTGGAACCAATATTAAAAGATTTAAATGAGAAATGGTATAGTGAAGATAATAAAAATGAAAATTTTTGGAAACACGAATGGGAGAAACATGGAAGTTGTATGTTTATAGAATTAAACGAATTGGAATATTTTGAAAAAACATTAGAATTATTTGATACTGCTTTACAAATAGATTTACCTAGTGATTTTTATAATGAAGAAACTAAAAAATGTTTAATACCTCTTACATTAGATTTTAAATTTGATATATGATTATTAGTTTCATTTTTTACTTTAGTTGTCATTTAATTTAAAATCCATTTTTTAATATCTTGTATTTTTATATTCTTATAAATTTTCATTTCTCCGTCCTCTTCATCTATGTCATATTCTACTATATCAAAAGTATTTTTATTTTTTCTTTCAATATATCCTTCTATTTCTATGTCTTTATCTTTATCTTTATTTTTGTCTTTATTTTTTTTTTTATATTGAACTATATCTCCAACATTTATATTATTTGTTTTAATTAATTTATAATCATTTAATCTACACGGGTATGGGGTAGGTTTATTATATCCATAAAATAGTATCTTTTCAGTTTTTTGAATATTTTTAGTATTTTTATTTTTTTTAAACCATAAATATAAATCAAACAGATAATTATCATTTTTTAAATAACAATATGGAGGAATATATATATTATTTAATGGTATAACAACATTATTTAATGAATTATCGTCAATTAGAATTGTATTTTTATGATTAAAAATTTTAGAATAAAATTTATTTTCATATAAAAAATCTAAATTTTTATTAGGTAATCCGTTAAAATTAGATAAAGTAAATTTTTTATCATTTTTTATATCGTTAAATTTTGTTATTTTATGATCATAATAAGTTCTACCAATTATAACATTTAACTTATTATATAGTTCTTCGGGTAAAATTTTTTTTAATAATATTTCTATATATTTATCTGTTCCCGATGACCATATACCAACATTAAAGTTTTCTATACAATATCTTAACAAGAATATAGCATAGTTTCTTATATATATAGTTCCTAATTGATCCTCTTTATTTATTCTTTGTGATAAAAGTTTATATTTTGTATTTTTATCTGCTCTTAATACTTGTTTATGACCTTTTTCTTCATATACTGTATGAATTAAAGTTTGGTCTATATCAAAAATAACACATAATTTATTTTTATCATTATTTTTTTTTATTACTATATTATTACCTGCTTTATTAGTTTTATTTTTATTTACAATTAATTTTTTTTTTGTATCTTTTGTTTTTTTTACTGATGATTTTTTATTAAAACTTTTTTTTTTCATTATATATATATAATATATTTAAACTAAATAAGAATAAATTAAATCATTTTCATCAATTTTCTTAAAATTAAAATTATTTTCTCTAAGTTTTTCTTCTAATTCTAAATTATATTTAGTTTCTAATCCTACTAATACATTTCCATAATTTTTATTAGTTTTTTTAATATATTCAAATCTGGTAATATCGTCTTTTTCGTCTAAAACATTTATAATAAATTTCTTAAGTTCTTTAGGTTTCTGTGAAAATTCTATAATATAATAATGTTTTAGACCTAAATAAATCAAGTTTTTCTCTAATATTTCAGGATATCTCATAATATCATTATTTCCTCCAGATAAAATACATACAATATTTTTATCTTTTATTTCTTCTTTATCTAAATAATTTAACGCACTAACACTTAAACAACCTGCCGGTTCTAATATAATACCTTCTTCTTGATATAAATTTATCATTTCGTGGCATAATAAACCATTATCTATTACTTTTATATCGTCTAGAGATAAAATATTTTTAGTAATATCAAAAGTAATACCTCCTACCTTACCTACACTTGCCCCGTCAACAAAAGTATCCAGGTTTTTTATTTGAAAAGGTTTACCTATATTAATTGCTTGATACATAGAATCGGCACCTTTTGGTTCAACACCTATAATTTTTTTATTTTTATAGAAACTTCCTAAACCGGAAATTAAACCTCCTCCTCCAATTGAAGATATAATAATATCTGGGTCTATATCTAAAGATATTTCATATCCAAGAGTTCCTTGTCCTTCAATAATATCCAAATCATTATAAGGATGGATAAATAATGAATTATTGGAATCTGAAAATTCTATTGCTTTTTTTAAACATTGGTCAAAATCATTACCATATCTAATAAGTTCCATATCAGAATTCCCGAAATTTTTAATTCTACCTATTTTCTGTGAAGAGGCTATATTGGGAACGTAAATAGTACTCTTTAAATTTAATAAATTACACGCGTAAGCAACTCCTTGAGCGTGATTTCCAGCACTCGCACATACAATATGATTTCTTACAGTTTCTTTATTATGAATCAAAGATTCAAACTGGTTAGAAATCATAGATTCCTTCAAGTTTTTTGCTTGTGATTTTTGATCTAAAATTTTTCCTTTATTAGAAATCATAGATTCCTTCAAGTTTTTTGCTTGTGATTTTTGATCTAAACTTTTTTCTAAAAAGTTTTTAATAATTTTATTTAATGAACCACGGATTTTAAATGACCTTGTTTTTTGTAAATCTTCTCTTTTTAGATAAATATTTGCTCCGTATTTTCTTGATAAACGCTCATTAAATTCTAGAGGTGTTTTATTAATGAAGGGTTTTATTTTATAGTATGATTTTATAATATTATCAATTTTAGGCATATATTATTTTAGTATAAAAATGTTAAATTATGAATTTAAAAATTAAATTTATTTTAAATTATAAAGTATGAAAAAAAATTGCCCCCTGTTTTTAATAAATAGAAGACAACGTCCAGAAAGATTATTACATACAATAAATGAATTAAATAAAGTAGGATTAACAGATTATATTATAAGAAAAGAGGCGTGCGATGTAGAAAGAGCAAAAGAATTAAAATATGAATATATAAATGAAGAAGTGGTTGATAATATTGAAAGAGAGTTAAAAAGTTGTAATATTATACCAAAATGGGAAGGTGTTGCTTGTGCCATATCACATATGGAATTATGGAAAAAAATAGTAGAAGAAAATATGAAATACGCTATTATATTGGAAGACGATAATGAAATATATGATATAGATAAATTTAACTGGGTTTATCATAACGCGTTAAAAAAAATAAAAAAAGGTGAACATTCTTCATTATTTATATCATTATGTTCCAATACAAAACCAGAATTTAAATATTTTATAGATGAAAATATATATAAACCGACGGGTTTCTTTACAGGGACATCATTTTATTTTATAAATCTTGTAGCAGCAAGGGATCTTATAAAGAAACTTGGAACAATACATTTACAAATTGATTTGGAAATATCGAATACATTTTTACATAATAATAATTTATCTAAATTAAAATTACAAATTTATGATAATACTGGCGTAAGACAAAGTAAAAAATTTTATTCAGACGTCCAATTTAATTTTTTATCAATAGACGATATTTTTAATTTATTTAGTATAAAATATAATATTCCATATGAAATGGCTGAAAAAATATATTTTTTCTTACCAAATAAAAATGATTTAAATGACTTAGGAGCATATACCAGTGTATATGGTTATTCAAATTAGTTTGATATAATAACTATTTACTTTAGGTAAATCTATTTTTTAATTGCGTTGAAATAAAAAAAATATATTGTTCTTAAAAAATATAAAATGGGTGATAATATTACGGTTTTAGTAGACGCCAAAATAGAATATACTAAACAATTAACTAATATATTGGTTCCTTATATATTTGAAGGTATTAAATCTATTTATGAAACTTCGAGGGAAGTATGTAATATGAATAATGATGGAAATATTTTAATGAGGTTTCAAGAACAATTATCTCAAATACCTAAATGGAACCAAGAAATTATAGATGAGGAATATAGCAGAATAGTTGAAAATTCAGGGTGCGATTGGTTAGATGAATTAGTAACTGCTGTTTTTCTTAGTCATACTAAAATATTAACTTCTATTAAAAGTAATAAGAAACAAAATAAAATAAATTTGAAAATACCTAAAATAGATCACTTCATACATAAATGTTATATAGAGTCAGCTAGAGAAGTATGGAAAAATCCATATTTATTTAGCGATAGATATAAACAATGCGAATATCAAAGAAATGTTAGAGATTGTAATACTATTATTAGCGATTCTATTGAAGAAACTATTAGGAAATTACTACCTGTTAAAAGTATTCTTAAAGAATATTTAGGTGATAATAGTGAAGAAAATGATAATTTTGTTCCAGAACAATATAGAGATAATTTACGGCAATTAGTAAAAAAAGAATTAGAATTAGTGAAAAATACTAAAGAAGAAACATTATTAGATTTATCAGAAGTTATTAAAGAAGATATTGAATTTGAATCAAATAAAGAAACAAAACAGGATGGAATAAAAGAATTAGATTTAACTAAACCAAAAGAATTAGATTTAACTAAACCAGAAGAATTAGATTTAACTAAACCAAAAGAATTAGATTTAACTAAACCAGAAGAATTAGATTTAACTAAACCGAGTGGAATAAAAGAATTAGATTTAACTAAACCAGAAGAATTAGATTTAACTAAACCGAGTGGAATAAAAGAATTAGATTTAACTAAACCAGAAGAATTAGATTTAACTAAACCGAGTGGAATAAAAGAATTAGATTTAACTAAACCGGAAGAATTAGATTTAACTAAACCGGAAGAATTAGATTTAACTAAACCAGAAGAATTAGATTTAACTAAACCGAGTGGAATAAAAGAATTAGATTTAACTAAACCGAGTGGAATAAAAGAATTAGATTTAACTAAACCGAGTGGAATAAAAGAATTAGATTTAACTAAACCGAGTGGAATAAAAGAATTGGAAGAAGAAAATATAAGTTGTGAAATTACTAAACCAGATAGTATTCAAGAATTTAAAGAAATAGATTTAGATTTAAATTTAGGAAATGAAGTAAATTTATCTAAAACTCCGGATGATATTAAAGATATAAATTTAATAAGTAATATAATAACTAATGATTTATATAAGAAAGATTTAGAAAGTAATGTCGAATCTCCCTTAAATGAAATACAATTGGAAGATATGAACTTTAAAAAAATGAATATTGGGGAAATGAAAGTAGATGAATTAAATTTAGATAATTTAGATGATGTATTTAGTGATACTGTCGATAATAGTGATTTAGAAATAATAAATTCAGAAACCAATGTAAAAGAAACAAAACCAGATAACGATAATATAAAGAGAATTGTTATAGATGATGATAGAAATAATTTAAAGAAATATACTAAGGACAAGAATAAATCTTTTAGATTTTTCGACTAAAAAACAAGAATACCGTCTTTACAAGACTAAGTTGACTAAAAAAACAAGAATACTGTCTTTACAGGACTAAGTTGTATAAAAACAAGAATATATACCGAATAGTTTTTATTTAATTTAGTGTGTTTAAAAATATTTTTTTATTTCTGGAAAAAATGTAAAATGAATTTAGATTTAAAGAATAACAACTATTTATTATCTTTGGTTGCAGGTATTGTAGGAACTTTAATTTATTTAGTAATTGATAAAGTTACTTCAAATAAGGAAAATAAAAAAGTAGATTATGTTAATTATATAAAGGTATTTATTATAATTATTATAACTGTATTATGTATATTAATGTATGTAAGAAGTGATACAAAAGTAAGTACTGAAAGTGTTAGTGTTAAAACAGGAGAAAGTATTCCTATGGCAGAAATAAGGGGCAGTGGAGGGGGATTACAAGAGGTTAATATGAATGAATCTATTCATACCGGGAACCCAACATTTTAAATAAACCCAACATTTCAAATATAAAAAGTTTATATATATATAAATTTTATTTATTATAAATATAGTATATTATAATAAATGAAAGGTAAAAAGAATATTTTAAGTATAATAAGGAAAATACTTAAGAATGAATATTTAACTTATTTTGTAGGATTCTTTACAATTTTGTTTGTAATGGAAATATTAAATTCACCTTCTAATAATTTAATTAAATTACTGAGATATACCTTAAACTATAGAATAGTTTTAATTTTAGTAGTATTGGGTATAGTTTTTATAGGATATTTCAATATTCCATTATCATTATTGTTATTAACTAATTTGTTATTTTTAATGAATATAAAATTTAAAGTTGAAACTTTTGCTAATAGAATTCCAGATTTAGTAGATAAAAATACATTAATTTCCTATCAAAAAAATTTTGGAGATATAAAAAAATCTGCTAAAAAAGACGAAACTGAGAAAAATATAAAAAATAAAATTAATTTCGAAAAAAATAAAAGAGAAAAAGAATTAGAAGCAAAAAATAAAGCAGAAGAAATAATAGAAAATAAAAAGGAAGAAATAGAAAATAAAAAGGTTATAGGTTATTATGAAAAGGAATTAAATGTTAAAAATACTGAAAGATTAAATTTAGATAGTGAGGATAAAAGTGATAAAAGTAATAAAAGACATAAAAGACATAAAAAAAGTAATAAATATAAAAGTGATTATGATATTAAAAGTGAACTAAAAAAAGCAAAACAAGATCAAGAACAAGAAGAAGAAAAAAATGATAATACTTTAGAAGAAGAATTAGTTAAAAAAAATTATGAAATAAAAAGAGATTTAGAAGTATTAGAAGAAGATGAAAGTTCGGGATCCAGTGAATCAAGTGATTCCAGCGACTCCAGCGAATCTAGTGATTCAAGTGATTCTGAAGGTATGGATGATGTATCTATGGACGAAGCCAGAGAACACGTTATGAAAAAAATTAGAAATAAAATTAAGAAAAAATATGTTAGTAAGAAAAAATATGATTAAGTATTAAAATTAAAAAGTAATTAACATAAAAAGTAATTAACATAAAAAGTAATTAACATAAAAAGTAATTAACATAAAAAGTAATTAATACATATATACGTGGGTGTTTTCTGGTATATCTTCTTTATTAAAAAGAAATTCTTGAAATAATTCTCTATTAATTTGATTTTTAGGGAGACAATTTGTAGCATATCGTGAAATATCCATATATACGGAAAAGTCGTCATCCATTCTTGTAAAGTCTCTTCCGTCTGTTCCAATAGTCCAACTATTTACAAAACTCCCCAATTCATAATCGTCCAAATAATTTATTATAGTAGTTCCTAATCTTGCCAAATCAAAATTAAAATTATATTTTTTCTTTTTTTTTAAGCAACAACCTTCATTCATATAATTATATTGCCCTCCGGCGTCCCCATCATTTTTAAATACATCACTAAAATATTTTTTATCTCCTACTTTTAAAATACCTCTAGCAAAGTCTATTATTTTTATTTCTTTATTAAAAGTTGGAACTCTATAATATTTATTTTGATACATAAAGTATTTATAGTCTTCTTTTATGTTTATATACATTATATTATCAGTATGTAAATCATTATGTATAAAATCTAAATGTTTTTGGGCCACTGCTAAACCAAAACATATATTAAATAATATAGATTTCCATTCTTCTTTTTTCAAATCATTCTTAATTAAATTTGATAATGTATCTTCCATTAGTTCCATAGCAAGAATTTGAACCGGAATACTTTTTAATTTACTAAATATTTCTGATAAAATACAACTTTGATTAGACATTAAAGAACTTAAACTACTACTCAAATCACTTGAAGAACTTGAAGAACTTTCACTTTTATTATCTTCTTCCTCTTTATTATCTTCTTCTTCCTCTTTATTATCTTTTTCTTCTTCTTCTTTATTATCTTCTTTTTCCTCTTTATTATCTTCGTCTTCTTCATTATCTCCTTCTTCATCTTTATCTTCTCCATCATTTTTATCTTGTTCGCAATTATCATTATTAATATGTAGTAATTCCATATTTAAATCATATTCTTCCAATGATAGATTATCGATTTCTATAACTTCATTATTTTCTAATTCATTATCCATTTCTTTATTCATTTCTTCTAAATAATCCAATTTCTTCATATTTTCGAAAGTTAAATCTTCGAATTCAGATAAATTATCATGTTTTATAATTTCAAATAAATTATTATTATTTTTAATAAACCAGTCTTTATCTTTTATATATTCATAATCTTCACTTATATCATGAACAAATTTTTTACTAATACCGTTAAATGTTCCATAAAACTCTGGAAATATAGAAGTTAGTTTTTTTTCATTTAGTAAATTTAGATAATAACAACAAATTCCTTCTATATAGGCATTATTATTAATATTATTAATCTTATTATTTGTTTTATATGAAAATAATGAAGGTGTTTCAATATCAGTTTTATAAGTTCCTTCCATATATTTTATAACATCTAATATAGGATTGCTTTTTATAAATATATCTTTGGTAACAATATAATTTTTATAAGCGTCATGGTGATTTGCTTGAGAATATATTTGCTTATTAATAATATTCGCATTTATTTTCCCCTGTAATAATTCACTTATTTTAAAGTTATTTTCTTCTTTTTCTTCTGTAGGATTAATACTTAAAAGAATATTTTTCGAATTAAAGGCAAACAGTCTTTTAGAAAAATCGTTGTTTTTAATTTCAACAGAAGAATTGAATACAGGCATATAAGATTGTGAATTATTAAGTTCTAATTCTTTTTCTATAGAGATAAACAATGTTTCTTGGCATTGTTTTTTCAATTTAGTAAGTGAAAGTTTATTTAATGACATTTTTATAGAATAAATATACAAGTATTTCTTAAATTAGTATTTTTATTATATATTTGCGTAATTGGTCGTAAAAAAAACTATAAATATATCTTAATGAATTTAGAAATAAAGAAATTCGATATAACAAGTATAAAAAAAGATAAAGTGTGTGTTTTTATAGGTAAGCGTGAAACGGGTAAGAGTTTTTTAGTTAGAGATTTATTATATTATCACCAAGATATACCTATAGGTACAGTTATATCAGGAACAGAAGCAGCGAATTGTTTTTATGGTAATATAGTTCCGGGTTTATTTATTCACGATAAGTATACACCAGAGATAGTCCATAATACTTTAAAGAGGCAAAAAATGGTTGTCAAAAAATTAAAACAGGAAAATGATAATTTTGGTAATAGTGCCATAAATCCAGACGCTTTTTTAATTTTGGATGATTGTTTATATGATAATAGTTGGACACGCGATACTAATATTAGATCTATTTTTATGAATGGTAGGCATTATAAAATGATGTTTATTATTACTATGCAATATGCTCTAGGTATTCCTCCTAATCTAAGAACAAATATAGATTATGTATTTATTCTTAGGGAAAATTATGTTTCAAATAGAAAAAGATTATATGAAAATTTTGCGGGTATGTTCCCTTCGTTTGAAGTATTTTGTCAAGTTATGGATCAATGTACAGAAAATTTTGAATGTTTAGTGGTACATAATAACGCGAAAAGTAATAAATTAGAGGACCAGGTATATTGGTATAAAGCAGATCCTCATGACGAATTTAGAATTGGAGCCACTGAATTTTGGGAACACCATAGTAATAATTTTAGAGATGACGACGAAGACGAAGAGGAATTTTCTTATACTAAAAGAAAGGGACCTACAGTTAATGTTAAGAAGACTTTTAATTAATTTTTTAAAATCTATTAAAATTAGCGTAACTTTCTTTACCCGGGTCACTATCCGCAAACATTTTAGAAAATTTATCTAAGACGTCCGAAGGTTCTATTTGTTCATCATAAATAGATTTAGGCACTAATCTATATTCAATTTGTTTTTGTTCTGCTTTTTCTTCTATTTTATTATTCATATATCCAACAGTAATAAATATTATACCTATTATTAAAATAAACAGTGAAATTTCTTTCATTATAAATTATATATTTATAATAAAACTAGTAAAAAAAAAATTTATATTTAACTAAATATATATTTTTATAATAAAACTTAGTAAAAAAAAAATTATATTTAACTAAATATATATTTTTATAATAAAACTTAGTAAAAAAAAAATTTATATTTAACTAAATATTCAAATTATATGTGTAAATAATACTCCAATCAAATAATAAATCTTTTTTCTCTTCGGAATCTGGGATTACATTAAATATATTAAAAACAAGAGTATCAAATATAAAATTGGTAATTAAAATGTTTTTTTTTTTATTAATACAAAAATTATTTTTTTTTAAATCCCAATATTTTTTTATTAATTTAATTACTTCTCTAATAACAACATTATCTATAGTATTTTCATCTAATTTTACTAAAGATTGTAATAATGTATTTTTACTAATAAATCTTTGTTGTATCATATTATTTCTTTCCCCTTTATGTTTAAAACTTTTATCATATTGATTTAATAAGTTTAATAAATTATTATTCTTATTTTTTAAAATATTCCTTCCTATATTCATTCCTGTATTCATATTCCTTCCTGTATTCATATTCCTTCCTATATTCATATTCCTTCCTGTATTCATATTCCTTCCTGTATTCATATTCCTTCCTATATTCATTTTAGTATTCCTTCCTATATTCATTTTAGTATTCCTTCCTATATTCATATTCCTTCCTATATTCATTTTAGTATTATTATTTGTAGTTGAAATTATATTAGAAAAAATATTCTTACTTTGTTTATTCATAAAGGGTTTATTTTGTCTTCCCATAGCTCCTCCTTTTTGTTTTTTTTTTTCATAAATGATATATATTTTAAATAAGAGAATAATAGTTGAAAAAAAATCTTGAGAAATTGAATCGGGGAAACTTATAGTATTATTATATTTCTGGGTAGAATATTTTTTATTCATATCTGGGTGTGTATATTTTCCTGTTCCTTGATATTTATTTTTACATTTTTTATCTTTTAATTTACAAATAAATCCATAATCAATACATTTCATTATTCCTGTTTCTGGATTATAAACTATATTTTGAAGTTTAATATCTCTATGACTATATTTTAATATATTATGAAATACTTTAATACTCAATAATGCTTTTAAAAAAAATATATTTAATTCATTTTCGGTTATACTTGTATCGTTTAAATAATTATCTAATGTATTTCCAGATAGATATTCCAAAAATATTAAATCATTATCCATATCAACATTATGAATATTCATAATGTATTTATCAATAATATATTTATTTTTAGAAGAATTAATTACTTTATGAATTTCTTTTGTTTTATCTAATTCATTTAAATTTTTTCTCTTCATTATTTTTAGTACTAAACTATCACCTTTAGGAATAACAGAAACTTCATTAGTATTATTAGTTACTTGAAATACATTTCCATATGTTCCACTTCCTCTAAATGCGAAATTTAATACTTCATTTGGTTTTTTATATACTAATTTAAATTCCGGTTCATTTGAATGTTTTTTTTCTAATTCTTCTTTAATATTATCTATATTATTTTTAATAAATCTAATAATTGACATATATATATTATTTAAAGATATAATTTATATATAAAAATATAATTAAAAATGTCATTATCTACAGATAAAACGGAAATCGAAGATTATTTAGACGAGGATAAAGCAATTCCCGGACAAAAATACGTTTGTTTATCCTTTGTTTCCCCTGAACATGTATTAGAAGATAAGAAATTATATACTTTATATAAATTTATGAAATCGCAAAATTCAGATATGGAATACGAAAATTTTAAAGACGAATATAAAAATTACAGTGAAGATAATGAAGACGAAATTCAAAGTGAATTTGATTTATTAAGTGATTTCCAAACAAATATTAGGGGTGTCAAAGTTAGAGGAGTATATGATAGTGAAAGAGCAGCAAATATAAGAGCACAAGTATTACAAAAAATGGATAGTTCATTCCATGTTTATGTAGGTCAAGTTGGTTTTTGGTTACCTTGGGAACCAAACGCAAATAAAGTTCAAGAACAAGAATATATGGAAGATAATCTTAATAAATTGGTTAAAGAATATAATAAAAATCAAGTTAAAAAAGATATGTTTTATGAAGAAAAGAAAACAGAACAAAAGAAGGCAGCATTAGAACATTCTATTAGACAAAAGAAGAAAAATGATGAAGAAAGAAAGAAATTATTAGAAGAACAAAAAGAAAAAGAAAAAGAAGAGACTACTGAAAAAACCAAAGAGACTATTGAAAAAACTGAAGAGACTATTGAAAAAGAAGAAACTTGCGAAGTAACAGAAGAAAACGTAAAATTAGATATTAATGAAGAAAATGAATTAAAGGAAAATTTGGAAAAAATGGATCCTTGGATGGAACGTAAAATTACGCAACAAAATACAGAAACCAAAACAAAACCAGAAGAAACAACGGAAAATGCTTAAAATAATTAAATTTTAATTATTTTTTTAATTTTTTTTTATTGTATTAATATATAAAATGAAATATTCCAAATTATCTGCGCAAGCAATGGAAGTATTAAAGAGATTTTTCAAGTATTTAGTAGAAGGTTTAATGGTAGCAATTGCTGCTTATGTTTTCCCAAGAAAGAAGATGAATCCGGATGAAGTATTAATGATTGCGGTGGTTGCTTCTGCTACTTTCGCAATTTTAGATATGTATGCTCCAACTATAGGACATACTGCTAGACAAGGTGCTGGTTTTGGTATTGGTGCTGGATTAGTTGGTTTCCCGGGTAAACCATTCTTTTAAATTAATTAGGTTAAATTATATATAAAAAGTTAATTACCAAAGGTTATAACCTTAAAAGTTAATTACCAAAGGTTATAACCTTAAAAGTTAATTATCGTTGATAATTTTACCATTCTTAAGTTCTATAATTCTTTTTGTATATTTTAATAATTCTTTATCATGAGTTATTAAAATGATAGTTTTGGTTTTTTCTAATTCTTGTATAAGTTTAATAACTTTTTCTTTATTTTTGTTATCTAATGAGGAGGTTGGTTCGTCTAATATAATCGCTTTATGTTTATTGAATAAGAATCTTAATAACCATACTATTTGCCTTTGTCCTCCCGATAAAAGCGACCCATTCTTACCAACTTTTTTATTCATTAATCTTTTAAAATCAGGGATAATATCATTTATTTCATTTTTTTTAAGTATATTGAATATTTGTTTTTCACTTATTTTTTCATCAATACCATATGTGATATTTTCATATAAAGTTCTATTAAATAATTTAGGGTGCTGCGGAATATATCCTATAACTCTCCGGAGTTTATCTATAGGAACTTTGTTAATTTCAATATTATTTAGTAATATTTGACCCTTTTTATAATCTTTAAGTCTAATAATAATTTTTGCGATAGTAGATTTTCCAGATCCAATGGTACCTATAATTGCTGTAGTTACATTCGGTTCTAAAGTAAGATTAAAATTTTCAAATATAGGTTTATCTGTATATCCAAAAGTTAAATTTTTAATTTTAATGGTTGTTTCTTTAATTTTACTAAGTTTTTCAATATCATTAGGATCATATGTTTCTTTGCTGTTTTCGGGTAATCTATTTAAAAATGCCTTTAAAATATCAACTCTTCCTTTAGTATCTATAAAAAACTGAGTATCATAATAAATAGACATTAGTGTTGTTAATATAGAATAATTAATTATAACTACTGAAATTAATGTATCTATTTTATATGTATTATTTAGGTATAATTTGAAGGATACTAAATTAAGGATTATAAATATTATAATAAATGTAATAGAATATATTATTTTAAAATTATTATTACATTTATTTAATATTCTTTCTGCTTTACTTGTTTTAAGACTAAACTTTCCTAATCTATCTTTTTCATCTTTAGTTTTTTCAGATGTATAGATAGATAAAAGGTTTGATAAAGTATCTTCTATTTCTTCGTGTGTAAAATCATATATATTTTCAGAATCTATTACTTTTTTCTCACACGTTTTAGTATATTTATAACATATTCCTACTACTACACTAATACATACTAAATATACCAATCCTAATATTTTATTATGGTAAAATAAATATATAAAGGTGGATACTATAAAAAATAAGTTAGTAAATAAGAAATTTCTAATAGTTTGAAATACATCATATAGAATATAAGGGGAATTAATTATTTTAGTAAGTATTTCCCCTAATTTTAAATCTTCATAATTAGATTTATGTCTTTCTATAACTTCTTCTATAATATATTTTCTAATATAACTAATAAATTTAGGTTGTAAATTAGAGCTTATTCTACCAGATACTAAATTTAAAAACTGATATACAGACCAAATAAATATTAACATTATAAATATATTTTTTATTTCACTCATATTTTTTTTCTTGATAATTGAAATCAATTTACCATAATAATGAGGTAAAGCTACTTTATTTAATGGTATATATAAGAAAGTTAATATATATAAAATATACATATAAAGATTGTCTTTAATGAAATTAATATAAAGTTGATATATCATTATATTAATTAGAGGTAAAAAATATTTTTTTTTAAATTAAATTATAATATTTGGATTATTTTTACTTATACTATACACTTGGAATGAAATTCCTATACACTTGGAATGAAATTCCTATACACTTGGAATGAAATTCCTATACACTGGGAATGAATTCCCATTTTAAATGTTCGCAGATTTTTTCCCAAATTAAATCCTGTTGGTGTAATTTTTCCCTACTTTTTAGTAATATAAAACAATCCATAAATTCGTCTAAGTCTAATAATTGAACAAATTTATGTAGAACATAGGAATATGATAAGAAATTCTTTCTCTCTTTAGGACAATGTTTCGCAAATGGTATCTGTATTTCTTTAAACATTCTCCGTAATATTTCCTCTGTTTCTCTTGACATAATAGGAGGTGGTAATCCATTTAATTTATTCATAATATGAGGTACATGTTCATAATATTTATTTTTTTTAAGTTTTTTGAGAATTTCCCTAATCTTTCCCTGTGTTAAGTTAGACATATTATCAATTCTTTCTTTCTTTATTTCTAATAATATTTGGTCATATAAATCTTTAGGTATATCAGTTGTTTCTTTGGCTTGGAATTGTGCCAACCATTCATTAAAATGATTAATTCTCTTATATGCAAAATAACATACTTCTTTTGGCGGATCCTTATAAGAAGGTTTATCGGAATCAATAATAATATAGGAAATATCACCACATTTATTACATATCATACACCCTTGTGAAAGATGTATGATTTTTTCACCTTGACACTTTGTACATATATCACTTGGATCGTCATATACTTTTACAAAATCATTATCTGTTATAGATAAATATTGTTCACAAATATTTTTCCTAGAATTTTTAGTCATTGAGTCTTTACTTAACCAATCCATAACACTTTTAGAATAATTTGTGGATTTTTTAGTTTCTAATGGTTTTTTACTATTTTCATAATAATCAAACAATAAACTTGAAGTTTTTAATAAATATTCATTTTCATCATCATTATTTTCTAAACTTTTTATTTCATTTTCTATATTTTCAATTCTTTCCTCTAAATCGTGTTTCACTTCAAAATCTTCATCATTTAAAGTTTTGAAATCTATACCTTCAAACTTTAAATATTTCTGTTGTAACACTTTTAATTCTCTCTTTTTTAAAGGCAATTTACTTTTATTTTCTTTAAATCCTTTAATAGTTTTATTATGCTTGGCATCAATAGTTGTTCTCGTATCCACATACTTCTTTTTCCTATTTTTTACCTTAAATGACATAAATATAATATTGTATTTATATATTTAAGAAAAACTCTTTAAATTAAAAATTAATATGTATTTATTATTATTTAATTTTTACGATAGAAAAAAAAAACAATATTTCTTATTTAAAAAAAAAAATTAAATTATTTTTAAGGTATATTATTATTATATAAAAAAAACATAAATAAAAGTTATTTTTCTATTAATTCTCGTAAAATAAATATATTGTTATAGATTATAAAAAATGGGAGGAGGATTAATGCAATTAGTTGCCTATGGCGCTCAAGATATTTATCTTACTGGTAATCCACAAATTACTTTTTTCAAAGTTGTATATAGAAGACACACTAACTTCTCAATGGAATCCATTGAACAAACTTTCAACGGAACTGCTGATTTCGGCAGAAAGGTTGTATGTACTGTCTCCCGAAATGGTGATTTAATACACCGAGTTTACCTACAAGTAACTCTTCCAGGAGTTGTTGCCAAAGGAGAGGATTACTTCAGATGGGTCAACTGGGTTGGACACGCTCTCGTCAAGAACGTTGAAGTCGAAATAGGTGGACAAAGAATCGATAAACACTACGGCGACTGGCTCCACATCTGGAATGAACTTACTCAAACTGCTGGTAAACAAGACGGATATGCCAATATGGTTGGTAATGTCGACAGATTATTTAGACCCGTTGGTCGTGCTAACGGTACTGGAGGTGCTGGTACTTCCAGTATTAGACAAGCTGGTGATGCGGCAGGTGAAATGCCAGCAGTCACTTTATACATTCCACTCCAGTTCTGGTTCTGTAGAAACCCCGGTCTTGCTCTTCCACTTATTGCCTTACAATACCACGAAGTCAAGATTAACCTCGAATTCAGAACCCTTTCTGAATGCTGTGGTGTTAGTTCAACATCAAATATTCCATCAGGTGTTTCATTAACCGGTGCTTCATTATATGTTGACTACATCTACTTAGATACTGATGAAAGACGAAGATTCGCCCAAGTTTCACACGAATACTTAATTGAACAACTTCAATTCACCGGTGATGAATCAGTCACTTCAACTAACAACAAAATTAAACTTAACTTCAACCACCCATGTAAAGAATTGGTATGGGTTACTCAATTAGACGATTGTGTTACTGCGACACCTTCCGGTGCCAAAGTTAATGGAAGACAATGGTTTAACTATACCGATAAAGTTGATGCTACTCCATACTTCCAAAATGATGCCCTTGTTCTTAACGATATCTTAGATGGTGTTATTAATACCTCCCCAGGAGTAAATGTTGCCACATCATATGATATGACTTCCGGTTTGGCTGCCGCAGGTGGTGGTGTTAATATGGGTGGTCAATCTGTTACTAATGTTTCAGGAAATGGCAATCCGGGTCTCTTGTCCCTTAACAACGCCTTATATGACCAAGGAGAAAATCCAACCGTTACCGCCAAACTCCAACTTAACGGACACGATAGATTTTCACAAAGAGATGGAAGATACTTCAATCTTGTTCAACCATTCCAACACCACGAAAGAGTTCCTTCCACTGGTATTAACGTCTACTCATTCGGCCTTAAACCTGAAGAACACCAACCATCTGGAACATGCAATATGTCCAGAATTGATAACGCTACTCTTCACTTAACCTTATCTAGTCTCATTAAATCAGATAATGCCGCTAAGGTCAGAGTATACGCAACCAACTACAATGTCCTCAGAATTATGAGTGGTATGGGTGGTCTCGCTTACTCCAACTAAATTTATTTTATTTATCTATTTATCAAAAAAAAATTATATTTAATGATATTGAATATACTTTTTTATAAAATTTTTATAGTCATATATATTAAGTTACACTATGAAACAATTAAGTTCAACTATAAAAGAATTAAGTTCCACTGCAAAAGAATTAAGTTCCACTGCAAAAGAATTAAGTTCCACTGTAAATAAAAATTATATTATTCCATTAGTTATAGTCATTTTAGTTATTTTAGTTATTTACTTTAGGACAAAAGAAAATTTTTTTATAACAAATGAAATTGACCAAATAAAAAATACATTTAGAGGTATTTGGGGTGATATTTTAGATATTACTATACCTACAGTTAAAGAATTTAAAGGTTCCAATAAAAAAAGTGTTTCTAATATAATTAGACTTATACCTTGTAAAACAAACCTTTTTTCACATAGATTAATAAAAAATGAAATGAATAATATTAATAAAATTAATTACCAATACGGATTAGATGAACATATTAATAACCAACCTTCTGGATTACAAATAGGCAACGACTTATCTACTGATAAAAAAAATCTTAGTTATGGTTTTATTATAACATTTAATCCAGAACAATTAAAACATAACTTCGCTTATTTAGGTATAGAAATGAAATCCAGAAATGATTTCAATAACCTAAAGAAATTTAATAAATATAAAGATACTGTACCAGAAAGAAAAGTTATAGAAGTATTCACACTCAATAATTCCACTTCTGATTTATTACCATACTTCAATAAAGGTCAAAATAAAAAAGATATAGAACTAATCGGCATTTTCGAAGAACAGAATAATTTAGACTTTATCAAAACCTTTAAAGATAATAAATTTAACTTATTAGACCTCTACGGCAATAAACTTATTACCGGATGTAAAATAGATAAACCATATTGTAATATTGAACTTGAAAATAAAGGTAATGTTAGAGGAAGAAATGGATATATAGTAGGTAAATACTCCCCCAAAGATAAAGGAGTTATTGCTCTTAACCAAAATGAAGAATTCCTTAAATATGATAATCCAAAAGAATGTAAAAATAATATGAATAATCATAAATCATTATTTTCCGAATCAACAAATACTAAAAAATTAGCTTTAGATGATAACCTAATTAAAAATGAAAAAGAATTTATTAAAAAACATTTAATTGAAAACACTGGTCTTAAATGTAGACAACACCATTCCGAATATAACAAAGTTTTCTATTATGGGGGTATAGATGAAGATGAAGAAGTAAAATGTTATGCCGATAATATGGAATGTATTTATTATGATAATAAAAATAAATGCGATGAAGAAACAAGAAAAATTAAAGATATTAAAAATAAATTATTTAATTTAGACCCTTACTCAGAACAAGACGCATTTTATATTCCGAAAGATAAACAAGAAATTTATAAATCTTTAAAAGGAATAAATTGTATTAAAACAAAAGAAGAAGAAGTTACATGTAAACATATTCATAATAGAGTATTATCCGATCTAATAACATTTACTATAAACGAATGCCCTGAAAAAAATGCGAAAGATATTTTAGATACTCGTAGTGTTTTACAATTAAGAACGGCTCCAGGTTTAGGGGAGTTTACAATAGAACAACAAAATAATTACTATAAAAATAAATACTTTATTGAATCATATAATAAAGACGATTATAACCCGCACTTATTCTTTCAAAATATTAGATATTTTATGAAAATTAGAAACAAATTGGACCCCGACTCTCAAGAAATTACTACTATATGCGAACTAATTAAAATTAATAAAGACGGTTCTCATAATTCAATAGGTTATATGTTAAATACCGATAATGACATATACGAGTTAAAACCTTTCGATAGAATTTATATGTGTATTACTAAAAATAAAAAACTTAGTTACTCTATATTAGATAAACAAAATAATATTATATCACAACATATCTTTAAAGATAAATTAGAAGAGGAATTTGGTTCTCCTATTAACTATTATTTATCTAACAATAATACTAACATATTCGAAGAACCACATTATACTGAAAATGTTGCTGGTATGGTTATTCCATATATTTCAAATATTGAAATTAACTTAGTATAAATTGAAATTAACTTATGAAATTAACTTATAAAATTAACTTATAAAATTAACTTATAAAATTAACTTATAAAATTAACTTATAAAATTAACTACCTAATTTTTCCTAATAATAAATTATCTATATATTAATTAATGATACAAACTAATAAACTTAAAATTATATTTACCTTTATTATAATTTTAGTTTTAATATTCCTATTTATTTATGATAAATCCCTTAAAGAATTTTTTTTTTCTTCTAACAAACTTGAAATTAATATTAATAGAAAAGATAATGTTTTATTTTTAACTGATGATTTAGAGAAAATTACACAAATTAATAAGGGTACTTTCCTTATGAAACATAATAAAATATTTAAATCAAATGAAGATATTAATAGGAATTTCCAATATAATGGTTTTGTTTTTAAACCTAATGTGAATCTTAAAAATATTAAAATTGGTTTATATAATGATAATGATAAAAAGGATGAAATGTCATTTTATTTTGATATTAAAGAAAACAAAACCTTTAATATTAAAGAGTTAGATTTTGATAATAAATATAGCATCCAAAATATAGATTTATGTTTATCAACTGAACTAAAAAAATGTCTAAAGAAAAATAATGTTTATACATATCACAATAATGAACTTTTAGGTATTATGATTGATAATGATAAAATTAATTATCTTAGTATTAATAAAACTATGGATAGTGATAATAATATACAATATATAGGTAATATAATACATAAAAGTATTCATATGACAAATTACCCTCTAAAAGTTGCGATATATAATACTAAAAATGATAATTTAATTGATGAGGCGTATTGGATTACTAATTCATATGCGGTTGATTTTATTCATAATAAATGGTCTGTTGAAGTTATTGACTCTTATGATTATAATAAAGAAGAATTACCTCCAAAAGAATCATTATCAGAAGATATAGAAGAAGGAAATAATTTAGAAGAAGAAAAAGAATATTCCTTAGAAGGTTTAGCACCTTGGGATAAAAAAATATTTATTACAGGTTCAGAATTTAATCCGGAAACAAATATATTAAAACTTAAAACTATAACTAATATGACAAATGATAATATTAAATATCTAAAAAATGTATTAGTAAATATAGTATTAAATATTGATGGTATAGAAAGAACTTTAAGTATTCCATATTATGAATACCAAATAAAACCCAATTTAACTACAATGGAAATAAATATAAGTAAATATAGTAATTATTTATTAAATTTAGGGGAATTTATGAGTTATTTAGAATTAGTTAGGTCTGATACACAAGATAAAAATATAATTTCTAATGATACTAAAATTATTAATGTTGTTTAATATTAAATGACAGTTGCTCAAATAATTTTATTAATAGTAATATTATTAATAGTAATATTATTAATATATTTTATAAAGAATGTAGAAGAATATAATATATCACCTTCTTATTTAGAAGAAATAGATTTAGCAGAAAAACAACAACAATTAAAAATAAATAAATCACAATACCAAAAATTCTTAAAAGAAAGGAAGTTACTTGATAAATTTCTTGTAGACTATAATGAAAATAACGGTGATACTAATTTAGAATTTGGCTACGACACATTAAAAGAAACTGACGAAAAAACATTAGGTTTTTGTCCTCTAGGGGAATATTACCAAAAACAAAAAGATTTAGAATTTAGTGATAAACCAGAACATTTACAATATTGCACCAAATGTAAAAAATGTCAAGAAAAACCTAACTGGTATTTAGGAAGTGGATGCCTCGGAGACCAAGACTCAGAATGCCAATTCGGAAAATTACCTTTAGATTTATACCTGAGAGGACATACTAAAAATAGTTTATTTCATAAAGCACTACCTCAACATAAACATAAATTTGTTGAAGGTGTAAATAAATTTAGTGAATTTAATCATACACATTAAATTAATTTATAAATTTAATAAAATTAAAACACATTAAATTTACATTAATATTTTAGTTTAATATTTTTAATCTTTTATTTTATGTTTTATTATTATATATGGATAAATTTATTCAAAATCTTATAATAGTAATAACAGTAATACTTTTAATATTTATCATACAAATAACTATTGACAATTATGATAAAGAAAACACATATAAGATAAATAATATACATAATACAAATAAGAATAATAGAAATATAAGAAATAAATTAGTAGAAAATTTTGCCGGTGTAGATGCGACAAATATTACTAGTTTTGAACCTAGACAAGGTGATAGTTCTACTATAGTAACTATTACTGGAAGTGGTTTAGATCATATAGGAGAAGTTACATTTGAAGATGTAGAATGTGTTATTTTCGAAGATAGAACAGACACAGAAATGAAAATTCTTCCACCATCGTTAACTGAATTAGGTAAAACAATTCAAGAAGTTAGAGATATTATGAATAAAGGAGAAGATATTGGACTTCCTATAAAAAAAATAAAAATACTTAGAAGAATGAATATTACTAAACAAGATGGTATTTCTACATCTGACGCAATTATCTTAGACGGTATTAGATTTTACTATATTGATAAAATTAATTATTTAGATAATTGCCCTAAACTCGAAGAACCACCTAAACCAGAACCAGAACCAGGACCGATAGAAGAAGAAGTTGATATTAATAGGGAAGTTTCGGGTTCAGATATGGAATTTGTTAAGGAAATATTACCTAAAAAAATGAAACAATTACAGGCATTAATAGATAAACAAAATGAGATTATAAATTATTATGAAGCATTAAATATCGATAATAATAATATTGAATATTTAAGCAAAATACAAGCATTGGAAACACTAAATAATATGAAAAAAGAATATAATATTCAAAGATATAATATTCATAAGACTATAGGTAAGAGGTACGAGTATTCATTTTGAATAAGAAATAACGAGTATTCATTTTGAATAAGAAAATAACTTAATAAATAAAACAAAAATTTTTTTTGTTTTGGTATTTGTGAGGATAAGAAAATTTTTTCTTCTTCCTCCTAAATATTTTCAACCCGCGTGAAAAGTACGCGCGTGGACTTCTGGTTCAGTTGAATGACTGGAACCAATTTCCACAATTTCTGTGTATTTGGGGTTTTTCCAAATTTCGTTGTTCTCGACGTATCCATACCTACTTGCCATAAGCTCTTGGTACAGTTGACTACTGAGTACTTGACCGTATTTCGCGAACTTTTCTTTCATATCGTCGAAAGATATATAATGTGCTTCCACTCTTTCCAAATCAATGACTCTCTCCATTCCTCGATAGAGTTCTTTATTCGCCAAGTTTCTTGCTTCTTCCTCTGAAGTTGCACTTACTATGATGGCGGAATAATAATCATACGTCACCGGTATCTTATTTAGTATAAGTTTCAAATGATAAATTTCCATTTTTTTTTATTTTTTGTTTTAAGAATTTTAATTTTCAATTTTTTTTATAAAGAATGTATTTATAAAAGAATTAAATAAAAAGAATGTATTTATAAAAGAATTAAATAAAAGAATTAAATAAAAGAATTAAATAAAAGAATTTATTGAATTTTGGTTGAAGCAGAAATAACATAAATTGTATTTTCTGTAACAACTAAATATTCATTATTTACCTTGTAGGTATTTTGAATTGGCGAAGTGTGTTCATCATTACTCTTATATATTATTTTATCGTCGTCATTTGACGCAATACAAATTGCTCCCTTTAATGAATCAACATAAAAGTAATAACAAGTTGGTTTTTGTAACTTAATAGATAATTTACAAGCTTGGGTTAAAGTATCCGGACATGGAATAGATAATTTTGGTTTAGAATCTGCCATTTTATAATTTATTTAATTATTTTATTTTTGGAATTTAGACACACTTAAAGAATTTCTCTATATAATTTCTATTTTCATATTTTCCAAATAATCATTTAACCAATTATGTTTTAATAAATCTTCCGCCGAAGATCTTTTATTGGGATCATATTCTAACATTTTCCCTATAAAATCTAATAATAAATCTAATTCTTCATCTTCCATATCAATTCGGTTCGTTAATTCTCCTTTTAAATCCCGCATCTCTATATTCCTATTTTTTAATATTCTACCTTTAGAATCAAAATACTCGTCGCTATATTCACATTCTAATGTCATATCTCTCGGCATTTTCCCCAATAAACTATACATTTGTGCTAAATGAAATCTATCCTTTTCTATATCAACCTTATCACAATTTATAAAATCAAATATAGTATCCCCTACTAATAATTCATATAACATACATCCTATTACCCAAATATCCGCTTTAGTATTAAATGTTCCATTTATAATATTCTCCGGAGGTCTATAACATCTAGTATAAATCTCCTCGTCATTTTTACTACTAATTAATTCGGTATTACCTAAATCTAATAATTTAATATCTATATTATCTAAATCTATATCTAATCTATATTTATCATCTTTATTTAATTCTTCTTCTTTATCTAAGTCTTCCTCGCACAATTCTTCAATATTTAATTCTTTATTAACTAAATTTTTTATATTTAATACATTTATTTTATTATTTATTTCTATAATTTTACTTGAATTTTTATTACAAAGTTCCTTAATTATTCTTTTCTTTAATTTTTTTTTCATTGTTTTTCTCTTAGATTTATCTAATCCTACTAACTTTTTATTAACTGTTTCTTCTAATATAAGATTATAACTTTGATGTAAATTTAATTTATTTATATCTCCAATAATTGATTTTATTTTTTTATTACTTTCCCTAAATAATATATTATCTAACTTCAAATCACAATGGATTAAATTTTTCTTATGAAGAACATTTATACCTTCTAATAATGATTTCATTATTTTTCTAATCATATCTGAAGTTATAATATCGTCATTTTCCTCATATACTAAATTACTTAGAGAATTTCCTAATAATTCTAATAAAATTGCTTTTCTATTTCTACCCTCTATTTTTATATCAAAATTATCAATCATTTCACAAATATTACTACATACTCCATCTCTATGAACTGTATTTAACATTTTAATTTCATTTATTAATGTATCGTCATCATTATCTTCCTGAATCTTTAAGGCATAATATTTATTAACAGTTAAATCATATACTAACCATACCTTACAAAATGTTCCACGAGACAAATATTTAATAACAATATATTTATCATTTAATAAGTTACCAATAAAGTTATCAGACACTTCTTGTTCATCGTCGGAAGATAAATCGCCGTCAGAATCTTCTTCTTGTCTTACTTTTTCTACTCTTTTTATAAATTTATTCTTCTTTGCTTGTGCTTTTAATAATCTATATTTCATAAAATATTATATTTTTATAGTTTTAAATATATTTTTTATGAATTAAAAATTTATTTTTTTCCATTTTTATTACCAACTAATTTTTTTTTTTTTTAACTATTACCTTCTTTTTTGGTTTAGTGACCTTCTTTTTTGGTTTAGTGACCTTCTTTTTTGGTTTAGTGACCTTCTTTTTTTTAATAATTACATTCTTTTTAGATTTTTGTAAAGAAACATTATTTAGTCCTTTATTATTTTTATTGTTTAATAAAGTTTTTTTTGTAGAGTTTTTCATACTACTACATTTTTTAATATTTTTTCTATTAGAAATACTATTTACAGAAGCCCTTACAAATTGCGGAATACTTTCTTCAGAAACCTTATATGCTCTATTCGTTTTATTATTACCATTAATAGTTCTTTCAACTAAATGATATGGTCCTCCTTTAGATTCCGCAATTAATAATCTTCTTTTATTATCTAATTTTGTATTTCTCAATATTTTAACATTATTATTATTTCTATTATAAGAAAAATTATCTGTCATAAGAACAGGTTTTTTATTATTAGATGATTTGTGAAATATTTTTTTACTGGAAAACATTTTAACCATAGATGTACTATTATTCATATTTATAATTATATTAAATATATTTTTTTGGAATTAATTGTTAATTAAACAAAGTTAATTATAATCTAAACGAATAAATTGAATAAAATTGAATAAAAATAATAAAATATTATAATTTATTAAAAAATGTCTAAAATAATAACTATAAAAAAAAATAAAAATAAAAATAAAATGAAATTTATAGATTTATTTAGTGGCATAGGTGGTTTTCATATTGCTTTATCTAAATTAGGACATAAGTGTGTTCTTGCTTGTGATATTGATAAAAATTGTCGTGAAATTTATGAAAAAAATTATGGTGTTAAACCATGTGATGATATTAGAAAAATAGATGAAAATAATATGGTTAATTTTGATATATTATGTGCTGGATTTCCTTGTCAATCTTTCTCAAATGCCGGTAATAAAAATGCATTTGAAGATAAAATAAGAGGAACATTATTCTTTGATATTATAAGAATTGCGAAAGAAAAGAAACCAAAATTTATGTTTCTTGAAAATGTTAAACATATAAAAAAAATAGATAACGGTAGTGTATTTAATACTATTTTAGGTGCTTTGGATGAAATTGGATATCATATAGAAGATGAAAAACAAGTATTTGAATTATCACCACACCAGTTGGGTATACCACAAGATAGAAAAAGAATTATATTTGTATGTATAAGGAAAGATATTTATGACTCTAGTAAAGTAATAGATTTAGATTTAGACGAAAATATAGAAATTAAGTTTGATAATATTTTAGAAACTAATGTCGAAGAAAAATATAAAGTAAAACCTGAAATAGAACAATTATTTAATATTTGGGATGAAATGGTTAAAAAAATGGAAACAGGACAAAAAATGAGTCCTACTATTTTATGTAATGAATTCCATTCTAATTATACAGAAGAAGAATTTGAAACTCTTCCTCAATGGAAACGAGATTATATAACTAAAAATAAACCTATTTATCAAAAGTATAAAGATTTATGGGATATTTGGTACGGAATAAATAAAGATATATTAAGTAAAAAAGAAGTTAATGGGAAATTAGAATGGCAAGCAGGACCCTTGGAAGAAAATGACTCCATATGGAATCATTTTATACAAGTAAGACAATCTGGTATTAGAGTGAAAAAAAATAAATTCTTTCCTACTCTAGTAGCAATAGTACAAACACCTATTTATGGAAAAGAAAAAAGATATATCACACCAAGAGAATGTGCTCGTTTACAATCCTTTCCAGATACATTTATTTTACCAGATAAAGATAATATTGCTTATAAACAATTTGGAAATGCGGTTAATGTTGATGTGGTATATAGAGTAATGAGTAAAACTTTAGAATTATATAAATGAATTATTCTTTTAGAATTATATAAATGAATTATTCTTTTAGAATTATATAAATGAATTATTCTTTTAGAATTATATAAATATAATATAAATGCCAATTTGGAATAATCCTAATTTTTTACTTTTGCAAGATTACCCTTATAATAAAGAACAAATAGATAATTTTATAATTCGTGCATATAAAATGGGTAAAACTAAAGTAATACATAATAAAGATAAATATGTAGTAAAAAAAGAAATAGAAAGAATTAAAAAATATAAGAAAATTAGATTAACAAAACCTATACCAACAAAAAATAATTTAAAAAAAAGTAAAGAAAATGAAAATAAAAGAATGAAAAATATTTTTAAAGATTTAGCAAAAAAATTAAAAAAAAATAAAAAAACTTTGAAAAAAAATCATAAAAAGAAAATAGTTAAATCTAAGAAAAACTAATATTTATTTTTTGAATAATAATCTGGGGGGAACAAAATACATTTCCTTTCCATCTTATTTCTATAGAATATTTTTTAATTCCATCAACTAAAATGTCATACCACATTTTTGCTGCTTTTTTATTAGTATATTCCTTTTTAATTAATTCTATTTTTTTACTATATAATTCTTCTTGTAATTTATCTAAATCAATAACATTTCCCCCATCAACTTCATATACTTTATATGGAGTATTACTGGAACACAATCCTTCTTTGATTGAGCAAATTACTTTTTCTTTTTCAATTTCAATTGATTTATAAAGACTATCCCAATAAATATTTTCTTTTCCTGGATAAAATAAAGAATTTATTTTTTTTCTATCTTCTTTTTTAAATTCTAAATATCCTTTTGACTTTAAAAATTCTCTTTTAACTTTTTCTAATTCTTTTCCGTTCGATAATATTTTTTGTATAGAATAATTTGTTAAAAAAGAATCTTTTTGTGATTTAACCGATATACCAACCCAATTATTATTTACTAATTTTAACATAATATCTGATTTACATTGTATTTGTGATAAATTTTGATTTAATTCAGTTATCTCTGGAAAACAATTAGTATTTTTACCTAATAAATAAACAGTCTTAATTTTGCCAAATTTTTTTTTTTCTTTATTTATAAAACTTATATAATTATTTATTTGTTTTTCACTCCTACAATTTATATCTTTAATATATTCATCCTTTTTTAAACATTTAATAGTTTCCACATTATTAATAATATCATCTCTATTTCCTATATTATCACATTTCAAACACACTGCGACCAATAACTCCGCAAAATTATAATCAACATTTTTTCTCTCCACATTACTTATGGATATTATTCTTTTTATAGAATGTCCTTTTCTTTTACAATAATTACCTTTATTAGATAATAATTTTATACATATTTTACATTCCTTACCATTTTTCAAAAATCCGGGTTTTATTATTTTATTCATTAATTCTTTTATTAAAATTAAAATTTATTCAATTTTTAAATCATTTCTAGACTTATTAACATTCTAGACACTCAATCTCATAATTATTTTTCTCATAAAATTTCTTTCTTTTTTCTGCCTGTCTTCCAAATATAGAGAATTTATCAACAAAATCAATTACTAAAGGAACAACTTTTCTATCTTCCTTTCTCATTCTAAGAATTCTTCCTACTGATTGTTCTATATTGCTTTTAGGTGAAGCAAATATTAAAGTATTCAGTTCTTTACAATCGAATCCTTCACTAGCCATAGAATACGTAGCAAGCATAACGTCTTTGCCTTCTGATTCTTTCAGGTGTTCTTGTTTCATCCCTCCTAAATAATATCCTGATGTACAGAATTTAAGTTCTTCTAATTTTTTTTTTAAATATTCTAAGTGTTTTCTTCTATCACTTAATATTAATATTTTCCTATTTTCTTTTATACATTCTTCTATTTCCTTTAGAATAATTAAACTCCTTGGTTCATAAGCACATATATTATTAATCATTGCAGGAGAATTAACTTGTCCCTTAAAATTAAATTTTATATCACTATATTTTTCATCTTCTGTATAGTATTCTATCATTTTAACTTTAACGTGTTCTTGTTCTCTCTTCTTTATTAAGTAAACTATATCACCTAAAAACCATTCAAATACTTTAGATAATCCGTCTGTTCTTGTAGGAGTTGCGGATAGACCCAAAGTATATTGACAATTTACTTTAAGTAAAGAACGAGAAAATACCTCCGCACCTAAATGATGACATTCATCATAAATTACCATACCAAAATCACTAAATACTTTATCATCGTAATCTCTCATAGATATACTCTGTAACATACCTAATACTATATCAAAACCTTCACTTTTAATAACTTTACCTTGTATTTTACCTATTTTTGCGTCTGGTAAAAAGAATTCTATTCTTTCTTTCCATTGATCCATTAAGAATTCTTTATGAACTATAACAAGTGCTTTTTTCCCTAAAGCAGCTAATAAATATAAAGCAATAACTGTTTTACCAAACCCACAAGGAACAGAAATAATTCCTCCTCCTATATCTTTCGCAACTTCTAAATATTTTTCAACTACAGGTTTTTGATTATCTCTCAAATCATATTTAAATTTAATATTAATAGATTTTCCTTCTTCTATTTTATTAGTATCTAATTTACCTAAATGTTTAATACCGTAAAATTTAGGTATATATATTTTTTTTTTACTTTCTAAATAAACTGGAAAAGGTTTATTATTTAAGTCATTTGCGTATTGATTTGGTATATAAGGTTTTACATATAGGGTTTTACATAGTTTTTTTAAATCTTGATTGCTAATATTTTCTTTATAGATAGTATATCCTTTTTTTCCTATATAATTAGATTTCATATATAATTATTTTATATTAATTATTATAAATCAATTTTATTAGAATTAATATTTTTTTAATTGAAAAATAAAATCTATATATAATTTATAAAAAATGAAAAATAACAATAATAATATTATAGCTTCTGTTAATCATTCAATTAATAACATTAATAATAATGTTAAAAAAGTTGCCAAAAATGATTTAATTGTTAATACTATAAGAGTATTATTAGTTATATATGCTTCATTCGTTATTCCACAATTAAATGCCAACCAATTAAACTATGTTAATAATACTATAGTAAGATTAGTTATTGTTTCACTTATTGTATACTTATCATTTATTGATATGGTAACCGCAATGCTTTTACTTATTTCTTTTGTAGTAACAATTCATACTAACAAAAATCATAATAAACAAGCAAATGAAGTAAATGAAAATGACAAGAATTTTATTAACAAAATTAATGATTTAACTAAAGCACAAATAGAAAATTATGAAAATGAAAAAGAAATTGGAAATAATGTAAGTGGAAATAATGTAAGTGGAAATAATGTAAGTGGAAATAACTTAAACTCTGGAAATAACTTAAACTCTGGAAATAACTTAAACTCCGGAAATAACTTAAACTCTGGAAATAACTTAAACTCCGGAAATAACTTAAATAGTAATGGAATAGTGTCAACTTATGACGATTCTAGTGAAATATTAGGAACACAAAATACTATTCCAAAAGCATTTAATAATGAAATAGATACTAAAGCAGTATTTAATTCAAATAATAATAAAGAAAAAGTAAATAAGGTTAATGTTGTTGATGTTAATGAAACTATTAATAGAAATAATAAAGAACAACCCGCATCCGAAACTATGACTGAAAGTTTAATGAGAGCCAAAGGTTTTAAAGATGATCCAAACTCTCCAATTGGATTAACAACCGCACAACACTTATATGACGTTTCGGAAAACGCTGTTCCGGGGGCAGATGTTAATGACCAAGTTAAAACATTTGAAAAACAATTAGGAATTCAAGGTATGGATGAAATTACTGGTCCAAATGCTAGAAGATATGACGGATATCACTACAATAATGAAGCAGAAAGACCAAATTTAACTAGCGAAATGATTTTAGATAGAAAATCTTCTTAATTTTTTATAATTTTTATATTTATTTCAAATTACTTTTTATTGTATTAGCAACTTGATTTGCTTTAAAAACTGCTTCAGTCGCAAATTCTGCTCCTGTTAATTTTGCTATAAGTTGACTAAATAATTCATGTCTAAATATCATTTTAACTAAATAAACTGAAATCACTATAAGCATAATAAATATCACGAATAATAGATATTTTTTCATATTACCTGCTCTATCAGGAACCATACAATGCCCCCATCTAACTTTAGGGTTTTTTGTATAACACCATGGAGCACCTTCTAATCCCCCGGGGTCTCTACATTTATTATGTGAATTCCATTTACCATTTATAGATTTATTAAGTAATCCATCTCTCGCAAGTGTTTTCGTATCAGTAGTCATTTCGTCAAATGTATAACCTGATTTAGATAAAATAGTATTTTTAGTAAATAAATTTAATATATTACCTTCGTGGTGAACTTCATTTGATCCCCAATCTTGACATTCATCTCCTTCTAAAGTATATGTTAAATCTTCTCCTTGAAATTTGAAAATCATATTTTTTAATTCTTCTACTACCTCTTTATTTAATTCTTGTAAAATAAAATTATTAATTTCATATTTCTCTTCTTTTGTATCAATTAGGTCTAATAAATTTACATATTTATAATTTTCATAAGTATCCATATGCCAACTTAATAAAAATAATAATAAAAGTTTTTTATCTTCAGTTGGAAAATGAAGTGATAATTCATTAATATTATCACCTTTAAATTTATCATTTACATTACTTTTAATTGTATCATAAGTATAATCTAGAGTTGTACCATTATTAAAAAAAGTATTATTAGAATTTAAATTACTTAATTCCATACATGCTTTTTCTACAATTGTATCGTAATCTTTTTCTGTATCTATAATTGTTTGTTTAAAACCTTTTTTATCCATATACGTTTCAAAATAATTAGTATAATTATATTTTTTGGCATCAAAAATCATACTTGCTACATAATCATAATATTTTTCGGAATCTTCTTCTCTTAAATCTATAATTTCTTGTAATGTTAAATCTTGTTCTCCTGCTTTACCTAAATCATCCCAACCATTACTGAGTATTTCCAATTGGTCTTCATTTGAATTATAATCTTTATTTTGACCTCCATAATAACTATCTATTATCTTTCTAGCACCACTTCTATATTCTACACCAGACCTTGAATCTGTAGTTATTCTTATAGGAGCAATCATTTTATTTATCATATCTGATTTAGTTTCCTCTTTTATGTCTTCTTCTTTTACTTCTACAGTATGATTATAAAATACAATTCTACCATTTAGAGGGTGTGTATTTCTATAACCAGAAGGATTTCCTTCTTGTCTAAAAATATCTATATATTCCTTCATTATTTCAATTTGTTCTTCAAATACTATCCAATTAAATGTTTCAAAACAAGGAGGCATCGGTAAAGAACCTTCATATGAAAAAAAGGACATTTTATTAGGTATTAAATCATTTATATTCCAGTCTTCACTTACGCTAATTTCTGTTATTTTATTTTCTTCATTTTTCCCTATTTTATTCATTTTCTTAAAATTACTATTTGTTATAAACTGTGATATAAACTTATTTCCCTTTGTTCCTATGTGTCCCTTCCCTTCTTTTACTAAAATACTTATAATAACACCTTTATTTTTTATAAAATTATTATTATGGGTTCCTTCTTCTACGTGGGCGTGGTCTTCTTTTAAATCTGTATCAATATGTGTTTCAAAACCTTCACCTTCTGGTAAAAAATCTGTTGATAAACTATGATAAAGATTTATTTCCATAACTGAACTATTACCATCTATAAGGTGATGACTCGGTGTATGAAAATATACTTTTTGTAAAGGTAATTTTTTATTATTAAAGGTTATTGAACTATTTTCATCCCAATCTAAATTAATTATATTTTGGTTATCCTTGGAAATATGACATTTACTCGGTTTATAATCAATACTTAATCCACACATTAAATTACAATCGTGAACCGATTTTGTATTTATGTTTATAGGTGATTGTTTTCCTTTCACTTTTACCATTTTACCTAAATTATTTAACTCATAAGAATGACAATTACCTATTATATTATCTTCATTATCTTTTGTAACGTTTTCCCATCCATCATTAATAGTATTCCTTGTTTTTTCTGGATATTTAAAGTCAACCATATTAAAATTAATAAATATTTTATTTTTTTGAATTATAAGTTATCTTATTTAATCTATTTTATATTTTATTATTTATACTACCCTGTAATACTTTTAACATTGGTTTTTATATTATTTACAGTTTGATTTGCTTTAAATATTGCTTCAGACGCAAAATTTGCTCCTGTTAAAGCAGCAACAATTTTACTTATAATTTCGAATCTAAATAGGTATTTAACAAAAATTACTGCTATAACACCAACCATAATAAAGACAATTACCAGTATTATTCTCGCAATATATTTTGTATAATCTGGTTGAACACAATAATTCCATCTTTTTTTAGGATTTTTAGTATAACACCAAGGTGCTGCTTTTACATTCCCCGGATTTCTACATTTATTATGTCTAAACCATTTTAATGTTTTTTCACCGGTATCATTATCTAAATCAAATGCTTCTTGGTCTGTTAAATTCGTATCTTTATTATTTCCGGAATGTGATTTTAATAATCCATTTCTAATATGATTTTTTTCTGTATAACTTAAATTATCCCAAGTTTTACCGTCTTTCTGAAAAATTTCTGGTTTTTCCCAGAATTTAAATAAGGAACCTTCATAATGGACTTCATTAGATAACCAATCTTGACATTCTTCATTATCTACAGTATGATCCATTTCTGGTCCAGAAATTTGAAGTTTAATATTAAAATCATTTTTAGCACACCAACTCATAATATTTCCTAAACATATGTCATATCTAGGAGTAAAAGCGATTATCATTCCTACCAGTTTATTCCATACAAACATTTCTAAATCAGCATTTAATTTACCATCTTCTACCTGTCTATTCCATCCATTCACTAATATATCATTTTCACCTCTATTCTCGTCTGTCCATTCATCCGTCCCACTTGTATTATATAAAACAAAATTTTTAATAACTAGAGAATCATACTCATTACCTAATACTGTTAATTTCATTTTATCTCCTATAATAGTTGCCATATCTACAAAAACATTAGCGTCTCCATATTCATCATCCCTATCAAATAATAACTGAGCATTTTTTTTATAAAATTTAAATTGATAATAGAGAACACCCTCGGGATCATTCGGTTTAGATTGGGGTATATCTATGTCACTATCTTTATCTACTTTATTAACTAGAGATTGAATTGGTAAAGTTCCTCTATCCCAATTATTCAAGTATTTTGGAGAATTACCAATTCTATCTCCGCCATTTTTTTTTGTTTCTTTTAAATTGTCTACATCATTTGGACTTATAATATATTCATATCCCGGGTCTTTGTCAAGATTAAAAATTTCTGCTATTTTGACATCTCCACTCCACAAAGTATTATTAAAAATAAACATATAATTTTGTTGAGATAAAATATTAGTAATTTGGTTTGGATCTGTATATCTTCCACTTAATGAAATAAAAAATCTATATACTTGTAATAATATTTTATCCTCTATTTCTTTATCACCGTCTTCTTTATTTATATTATTACTTATTAAAATATCAGTACCTATATCGTATATTTTATATACTGTAGTTAATTCGTCGGTTTTGTCAACTGAATCTATACTTTCGTCATTCTTAATATATGGGAAAAAATCTTCATATATTATATGTTCTGCTTTTACGGTTTCATCGTTATCTTCAGAATTATGTAATATGTTTTCATCTATTTCATATTTATAAATTTTATAATCATATTCCGAATTAAACTCTAAATAATAAGTTTTATAACTTTCTACTTCTACTTCACCTTCTGCTACTTCTTCTGCTACATATATATTATCAGTTGTTGTTAAAGTAATTAATTCTTTTAATATTCCTTGTATTGACGTATTTTGTTCTGGACTAATTTTTTGAAATTTATCTGTATTTGTAAATGTAAATTTATTTATACTTTCATATTTTATAAGTTTATTATAGTATAGTATAGATTTTCTTATATTATCTATTTTCATTAATTCCGTATTATTTTGCCAATATAAATCATTTACATAGTCTCCACTATTCATTGTTTCGTCCATTTGAACTTCGTTCATAGAGACCCCTATGCCATAAAATTTTAGAAAAATTGCTTCTAATTCATCTTTAAATTTTCTTTCGAACATACCTAAATAATCATATCCATCTGTATCAAATTTCAATCTTTTATAATAATTGTTTTTCTCATCTGGATTACTAATAGAACTAACTTTTGAAACAATAATTTTAGGAGTAATATCTGTAAATACTCCTTGCCCCCATTGATTCCACATATTTGCGACTTCTATAGCAGTTGATTCTTTATCTTGGAATGAACTTAAACTTCCTGTCCCAGTTGCTGAAGCGAATATATCATCTGCTCTACTAATATATTCTTTTGAACCTATAATATCGTCTTTCATATAATTCAATCTAACAATACTTAGTAAATCTTTTATTTGGTCTCTTTTACTTTTTTTATATTGTTCATCTGTTATCATTTCTACATTGGTTCTGTAAAATAAAGTTGCGTCTTTTAAAGTATCTTTTTCTTCAGTATTTGATATAGGAGTAAAACGAATATCTTTAATAAGTTTGAAAATACCACTTTCAATACTTTGTATATTATCAAATACGATTACATTATAGTCCTGTTCTCCTTTCTTATATTCATACATAAAATATGATTTTCTTTTAGGTAAAAGTTGGTCTAGATTCCAATTAGAATGAACACTTATAGGATCTAAAGAATCTAATTTATGGACGAATTGATTGAAAAAAACATTTACTTCACTTCCCTTATGTTCTCCTATATTAAATAATATACAACTTACTATTTCACTCTTTATTCCTGCTTGTTTTGCTTCATGGTGATTATCATCTTTTTGTTGCGAATGATAATGGAAATGTTTTCGTAAAGGAGTTGTATCTTCCTCATCATTATGATAATGATTATGGGCTATTATTCTTTCTCCTCCGTGATGTATATTCACCTCTAAATCAAATTTTTCACCGTCTATGGAATGCCTACTTGGTGAAAAAAAATAAATTTTATCTACTTCATAATTGGTATCACGATAATTTATAAAACTACCTTCTTCGTATTGAATATACTTTTTATTATCATCTTCTACAATATGGCATTTTTTATTAGACATATAATCAATAATAATTTTACATAATAAATTACATTGGGTTGCTGTATCGACAATTATATTTTTCTTATTTTCAATTGGAGTTGTCATATTTGTTTATAAACTTATATTAATAATAGATAATTTATTTTTTTTTATTAACTTATTTTAGTTATTTAATTTAATAATGAAAACTTTTATTCTATTTACAACATTTATACTAATAACAATATTTTACCTCCTATACAGAAAATGTTATTTAAATAAAAGTATAGAACATTTTAATAGTCCTACACCTACATATACACCTACATATACACCTACATATACACCTACATATACACCTACATATACACCTACGCCTACACCTACATTCATTTACTCAAAACCTTCATATACGAAAAAAAAAACTATAGATAACCAATATTTAAAGTTAGAATTTATTTATCTTAATCCTTTGTATAAAGATTTAACTATAAAATTAAAAGATGGTATACTAGTAAAAGAAGAAAATGACTGGAAAGGAAAATTAGAAAAAGAATTATGTAAACCAGATAATATTAACGCAAATACACCGAGTGCCAGTATAGAGTCTTGTACTTGTTTAAATTTAGGTATAAATAATGAAAAAATATGTGGCAAGGAATATTCAAGGTATATTTATGAATGCCCCAATAAGTGTTCTAGTTGTAATAAATGTCATACTAGTAAAACACATAAATCATATATAGAATGTAAAAATATAGAAAATAAGAAAAAATGTAAATCCTATAAAGATAAATTAATATTTAGTAAAGAATATTATACTTCTAATGATAGAAAATTTATAGAAATGTCATTTTCATCAGAAGAAAGTCCCAGTCCCAGTCCTGAAGCACCAAGAGGTTTAAAAAAAAAAAATAATAGGAAAACATATAAAAAAATTGTAATAAGAAGTAACCAAGCAAAAAATATATTCAAAACAACATTAATTAATGATTTTATCACGGATAATGATATCTTACTTAAAATAAGTAAAAATCAAAACTATAAGAAAGAAGAAAGTCCTTCTTCAAGTCCAGCAATAGAAGGATTTTCTAATAATACAACAATAAAAAAAATAGTAATACAGAATCTATATTTTAATATGAAAACTATAGAATATGATATTTTTTATGAAGGTAATGACGAAATTTATTTATTTATAGTTCCCAAAAAAAGACATGTTGGTAAAAATATAAAACTAACTATTAAGGGTTATTATAAATTAGATAAAAATTATGGTTTTGAGTTGGAAAAAATAATTAATATTTACGAATATATTGAAAAAGCAGTAGATATAAAAGAAATTAAGCAAATAAATGAATACGAATCTTCTCTAGCGAATGATTATGTCAATAATTATTTAGGTGATTCCGAATTAGAAAGTCCTCACCTTATGCGGAACCCTAGAATTATAAATGATATTAAAAATAAACCATTAGGGGATTTTGAAAGAAAAGAAATATTAGATAGTCCTGAAACATGGGTCGAACGAATTGATATTAATAGACCTTGGATTTCTACCTTTACAGAAGTATTTTCTGATATTTATGCCGAATATAACCAAAAGAAAGATATTTATGGTCCTTCGCCTTCTGGAACTATTGATGAAGATTTTGATTTCTTTGCTGAACTACAAAAACCTAATGCCAATAGAGAATTATTATATAAGAAAAAACTTCAACAAGATAAAATTAGATTTAAGAAACAAAGAAAAGAAGAAATAGAATATGATAAAAAAATGAGGGATCTTATAAAAAGAAAAAGAACAGAGAGATGGAATAAATTACTTATTAAAAAGGATATTGATACTAAAAATAAATATAAAATTATCAAAGTCCTCAATCAAATAAGAGAATTTGAAAGTAATATAGTTATTTTAGGAAAAGATAATAATTATAATGATAAAAAAAATATTATAGAGATTTTAAAGAAGAAAAAAATTAATATTAGAGATAATAAAAATGTTAATGCGAAAACAACTATCTTAATTATAGACGATAAATATTATGATAGTATTTCTAAGAATATACAAAATATACAAGATAAATCTGGAAATCATGAAGATTTAGAAAATTTAAGAACTAACTTTAAAAAAGCTTTAATAAATAAATTAGAAATAATAACATATACAGATTTCCTAAATGATTTAGGAAAGAATATCGTTATTTATGAAGAAAATAATGAAAATAAAAAAATTATATTAAATTTAATAAATAAAACAGGAAGAAATATTAGCACTGAAATAAATAAAAATACGTTATTCGAAATATCACCTGACGGAAATACAAATACTAAAATACCAAAAATGTCTTATAAAGATTTTTTTAAAGCTGATAAAGAAAAATATTTAAATTACATTACATTTATAGATAATAATATAGAACAAATTAATAATTTTTTTGAAAATAAAGTTAATGATGAAATAAATAAAGATACATTATTAGTAATATCAAATAATGGTAATATAAGACTTTCTGAAAAACAAAAAAAGAAAATACAACAAATGAAAAACCAAGATTTTATAAATAACTTTATAAAATAAAATAATTCTCTATAAAATAAAATATTTCTATAAAAATAAAATGTTTTCTTTATATTAATAAAATGGAAAATATATATAAGAATAATCTATTAGTTTTAGATAATTTGCCAATAGACGAAAGTATTTATTATACCAATAATACAATTTCTAGAGAAAATAGATATTTTGGTTCCATTAGATATGGAAACAATATAGATAAAATATTAGGAGTTGTCAATATTAGTTTTCTTCATTACTACAATTTGCTATTAATTGATAATGATGGTTCATCAAAAGAAGAAATTAAAGAATTACTTACTAAATCTATAGAAGGTTTAGAAAATTATAAAATTTATAGTAAAAATAATAATAGAGATACTAAAAAAATAAGTGATTTAATAGAATTATTCGAGAAATATTTAGATGAATATGAAAATGATAAATTTGCGAAAACACAAGGAAATATTAAACTTATACAAGATAATATTAATGTTATAGAAGAAGACTTAACAGAAATAAAATTAGATGAAGATAAAAACCAAGACACTAATAAATGTAATTATTTTACTAATTTATTTATAGGAATAAAAGATAGTATAACTGGATTTTTCATATCTATTTACAGACATATATTTGTATATTAAATTTACGGAGAAGGGTGTCCAGTATGTTTGTGTATTAGAGAACCTTCTGGATTTTTTATATTAGTATGACTCTGTTCTTCCCCGATAATTGTATGCGAATGAATATGTTTTGTATCATCTAATGTATCTACTGTAATTTCCGAACCCTTTTCATCTCTACAAAAACACCTATCGTCGTCTCCTTGTAAACCTTTTTCTCCTACTTTACCTTTATTACCTCTTTCTCCTGGTAAATCTGTCATAAAATAATGGAATAATACAGTAGTTAGAATATTAAGTAAATTTACTAATACCAAAGCAATATACCAATTGAAGAATAATTTAAAAGAAGGGTCGTCGCTAATATTCGATCCATATCTAGTAAGTATTCCTACACCTACAATAAAAAATAAAGTTATTATAGCTAATATTAAAAACATTGTTTTATCAAGTTTCATTTATATTTATGAATTATAATTTTTTTATACTATTTATTGATTTTGTTTTTGATTTTACTTTTACTTTTTCTTAAAAAGTATTTTTTATACTATTTATTGATTTTGTTTTTGATTTTACTTTTTCTTAAAAAGTATTTTTATACTATTTATTGATTTTGTTTTTGATTTTACTTTTTCTTAAAAAGTATTTTTTATACTATTTATTGATTTTGTTTTTGTTTTTGATTTTACTTTTTCTTAAAAAGTATTTTTTTGATTTTACTTTTTCTTAAAAAGTATTTTATGTTTTAGTATAAATATAATTAATTTCTTTTTGGTCTTTATCTTTATAAACCATTCTTTCACCTGTAAAAAACTTCTTACACTCATCTTCTTCTTCTCCTGCTTCATATATATCGCTTTTTAAAACAAAACTAGAATCTTTAAATATATAGGCGTAATTACTCATATTAGTATCTATTTTCTGATAATTCATCATAATAAATTGACAACCCCAATCTAATCCTTTTCCGGGTTCATAATTTATAGGAGTTATACCACTAAATATAGAATCTGTCTTTATTTCAGGTGATAGAATAGTAAAACCACATTTATTATATCTCTTTAAATCATTTCCAGATAATTTATGGAATTCCTCATTCGAATAATCCTCTATATCTTCCTCAGCATCCACAACATCTTCATGTCTAACATATAAAATTCTATACTGATTTTTATTGTTCTGTAATGTATAATTTGAAGCACTACTATAATTTACCACTTCCTCTAAATTAGTATCCTCGAAACCTGAACTACTAAATATTAATACCTTCCCTAAACAATCCCTTATAGTTATATCATTTATATCACTTGTTTCCTTATTTGGTGAATTATAAGCATATTTACTATCTAATAAATATTCCCCTAATATTTCATATATATATTTATGTACTTTATTCAAACACCTAACATTTCTATTAGTTTTAAGATTTAAATATAAAATAAAAGGGTCTTTATATACCTTTAAATCTTTTAAATTAAAAGCAACTTTCGCAATTTCTCTTAAAAATAATTTCAAATTAATACTATTTAATGTATATTTCCATTCCCCTTCTTCTTCACCTACAGATACAACTGGTTCAACGTCTTCACCATATCCACTATTAAATATTTCTAATTCTACGAATCGGGGTCCACATTTTAAAACTTCACTAAATACTTCTACGCTAACATAATCGAATTTATGTAGTCCACATACATAAGGTCTGTAAGCACTCGCAATATAGAAGTCCCTTAATTTTTTTTTATTAATATCTTCGATAGATATATAATCAGTTAAATTTTGTTGTTTTATTTCATTGGTTCTATAAATTGCCAATTTAGCAAGAGACATATAAACTCTAAATATTCTAGATACTAATAGTATTGCTCCTAATAATAATATTCCTATTAGTAAAAAAATGAAAAATAATACTTGATTACCCAATTTAGTGTCTTTTATTTCATCATTTGTTTGGTCTCTGGGAACTTTAATTTTCATTTTATTCATATTATTCGCAACATTATTAACTTTTTCCATTATTTTGTTTTTCATACCTTCTGCTTTTTCTTTTAGTGCCATTTAACTTTTTAATAGATAATTTTTTTATAAAAAGATATTTAATTATTAATATTTATCCATAAACATTTCATTTGTTAATATCTCAATATTTAGTTCTTCTGCTTTCTTCATTTTACTTGATTGACTTTCCATTGTTTCTACTATCAAAATATTAGTTTTTTTATTAACTGTATTTTGTATAACTCCGCCTTCTAATTCTATTTTCTCTAAGATTTTTTTATCTCTTTTTCCAGTAATAACTATATTTTTGTTATTGAGTAATTTTGGTTTTTCCTTTTTCTCATTTGTTTTATCTTTTTTAATTACAATTTTTTTCTTTTTAAATTTAAGTTTATTATGTTCTAATAGGAATTCCTTTATTTCCGGCAATTTTTCCATAATTTTTTTAGATGTCTTCTCTTGTATACTAGGTATTTCATTTAATATTTCTGTTGTTATATCCATATCTTCATAGAAAATATTAGGGTATTTATTCGTTATCTTCTTTAATATCTTATATCCTATACTATCCAGAATTGAACTTCCTGCGATAACTTTTTCTATCTCTAATTCTTTATCAATAACATTATGTATACTATCATATATTTTATTGGCACTTTTCTCTTTAATGCCACACATTTCAAGTAAGTCTTCTACTCTAATATTCATTATTTCCTTGATAGTATCAAAACCTGCTTCATACATTTTTTGATATAACCCAGGACCCACATTTTCTACTTCCAAAGTCTTAAAAAAAGTTATAATCCTTTTTATTTTAACTTCTTTATTTCCTTCCATATCGGATAAAATAATTTCTTTATGAGTTTTATTCCATTTATATTCAACTTCTGGTAATTGGGGTTCCGTTTTTTCTAAAACTTCTACAATCTTAGGTATTATCTCACCTCCTTTTATCATTTTAATTACTGCTCCTGGACCAATACCATTTTTTACAATAAAATCAGCATTGTTTCCAGTTGCCTTCCTATTAGTTGTTCCACATAATAAAGTTGGTTCAATATTAACAATCGGTTTAAGTTTGCCGTGTTTACTGGCATTCCATTCTACATTAATAACTTTTGTTATCGCAAAATCTAAATCCATCTTGAAAGCGAAACTATATTTTGGATTCCCTTCAGTAGATCTTGTATTTATATTATTATTAGTAATAATTACACCGTCTATCTCATAATTAGAATGTTTTTTTCTCTCCAACATATATGAAGATAAATCATTGAAATTTATTTTTTCCCTAATTTCATTTCTAACAACTTGAAAACCTAAATCCTTTAAGAAATCCATTTGTTCAGAAGGCTTCATAATCGGTTCTATCAATTCATAGACAACTAAATCTACTAATTTAAGATAGTCGTCCTTTTTACTAAAATCTTTTTGATTAGACATTCCCGCAACAAAACTTCTAGGATTGGAGAATTTTTCTTTCACTTTAATATAATTTTCTTTTGATACTAAGATTTCCCCTCTTACCATAAAATCTTTCTTTTTATTTAATTTCTTTTTATTAAGATTAACAAACTCCTGGATTTTACTAATATCTTTTCCTTCTTTTCCATTACCTCTAGTATAAATTTTTATATTATCACTTTTTTTTTCTAACAGAAATGAAATTCCGTCTAATTTATCTGATATTACTACTTCCCCCGGATAAGTCTTTATCCAATTATCTATATCTTTTTCGGTTTTCTTTTTATTCATACTACCCATATGAATTGGTAATTTTACCTTATCTTTCTTAATAGTTGAACCAATTTGTGATAGGAATTTACTATCAGGAAATTCTTGTTCTAAAATTGATTTAATTATATCGAAAACTTGATCTGAAATTAATATAGTTCCATCTTCGGTATTATAATAATTATCAGAACATTGATAAAGTAATTTCTCAATATCTTCTTGCGAAGCACTATTGACAAATTGTATTGGATTTTGTTCTATATAATCAAAATTCATATATTTATGTATGTTATATGTAATTAAATCAATTTTATTATTACTATATATTTTTCCTAATAGTAGGTTCTTTTACTAAATTAAAACAATTATTTTTTAATTCCTCCCAATTTTCATTTAACTGAATATTATGTATATGTATTTCTATTTCATTATTAAACCAGTTTAGAGGATTAATATTATCTTCTGTATCTATACAAACCCCTTTTATATAATTAATTGTTACAGGTATTATTGGTATTTTATTATCACTTGCTAATCTAAATAATCCAGACTTAAATTCCTTTACTATTTTATTTTTCGAAGGTTTACCTTCTGGAAATACTATTATATTTTCATTATTATTAATTTTATTTTTAATTATTTTTTTTACTTTGTTACCGCTATCTAAATTACCTCTATCATATGGCACTAATCTAAATGATTTTAAAAAAACTTTTTCCAGATATTTTAAAAATGATAAATATTCAGGCAAATCTTTATCTGAACATAAATTAGATTTACAAATACAATTTGTTTTTTCAAATAAATTTATTAAAATTGGCAAATCATTGGCATTTTGGTGATTAGAAATAATAATACATTTTTTCTTCTTTAAAATTTGTAAATCACCTATAATATTTATTTTATTATTGAATAATTTATGTTCCATCGAAAATTTAATAATTTTTTTAAAAATTTTATAACTCTTCTCTTCATTTAATATAAAAGTAAAAAACATATTTATTAAAATAAGAATTATTAGTAATAATACTCTAATACTGTTTATAAAAACATTATTAAAATTAAATTTTATAAAAGACATAATTTATAAATGTAAACTTATTTTTTAAATAATTTATTTCCCAGTACTTCCAAAACCACCCGTTCCTCTACTAGTTTCACTAAGTTCTTCCACTAACTCAAATGTTATCGGTTCCAAATTAGGAGCACAAATTTGAAGTAATCTAGTCCCCTTCTCTACTACATAATCCGTTTTACTATTATTATCAAAAAACCCTATTAAATGTCCTCTGTAATCTCTATCAATAATACCCACTGAATTAGCAAGTCTTAATGGTGTTTTTATAATGGAAGAACGAGGAAAAGTAAAAAATGATAATCCTTTTGATTTATCGTCGGTTAGTGCTTCACATGCGATACCAGTATCAATTTTACCCATTTTTCCTGCCGGAATAGTAATATCTTCCAAAGTAAAGATATCTAATCCGGCATCTCCTTTGTGATAATTAGAATGGTTAATATAAAAAGGTTTCGCTTGTTCGGTGGGTTTAATTAGTAAATGCATAGTTAAATAAAAATATGATATAAGTTTTAAATAAATTTTATTTTTTTATAAAAATAAATATATCGTGAAAAATAAATTAATATCTTAAAAATTAAATTTAATAAATTATGATTTTTAAAGTAAGTCAAAAAATATAAAATTGAAAAATTCTATTATACAATTTAAAATTTAAGATTTTTACTATAATATTAACTAAACTTTATAATGACTGAACAAAATATTAAAATTGAACAAACTATCGCAAATAAACAGGTTGATAATAACAGGATTGATAATAACCTAGTTGAACCTATTTTAAAGGATAATCCTAACAGATTTGTTTTATTCCCTATAAACCACCACGCAATTTGGGAGATGTATAAGAAACACATGGGACTTTTTTGGACTGCTGAAGAAATAGATTTAGGAGGGGATTTAGTGGATTGGCCTAAATTAAAGATTGAAGAACAACATTTTATTAAGAATATATTAGCATTTTTCGCAGGGAGTGACGGAATTGTATTAGAGAATTTAGGAACTAGATTTATGAATGAAATACAAATACCCGAAGCAAAATGTTTTTATGGATTTCAAATAGCAATGGAAAATATTCATTCCGAAACCTATTCTCTTTTAATTGATACTTATATTAAAGATAATCAGGAGAAAAGTAGATTATTTAATGCGATTGAAACTATTCCTTCAGTTGCGAAGAAAGCACAATGGGCTATTAAATGGATAGACGATAAAGACGCAACATTCGCAACTAGATTAATTGCTTTTGCTTGTGTAGAGGGTATATTCTTTAGTGGGTCATTCTGTGCTATTTTCTGGTTAAAGAAGAGGGGATTAATGCCTGGATTAACTAGTAGTAATGAATTAATTAGTAGAGATGAAGGATTACATACGGAATTTGCTGTCTTGATTTATAGTATGTTGGAAAATAAATTAAGTTACGAAACTATAAAAGAAATTGTAGTGGAAGCAGTAGAAATAGAGAAAGAATTCATTATTGATTCTATACCTTGTAAATTAATAGGTATGAATTCGGATTTAATGAGTGAATATATAGAATTTGTTGCTGATAGGTTATTGACGCAATTAGGATATGAAAAGATTTACAATACTAAAAATCCATTCAGTTTTATGGAAATGATTTCAATGGAAGGTAAAACTAACTTTTTTGAAAAGAGAGTTATGGAATATTCAAAGTCGGGATTAGGTGTAGAAAAGGAAAAAATGGCTTTTACTATGGACGCGGATTTTTAAGTAAAGAAAGAAGAAACGCTGATTTTTAAGGAAAGGAATTTATAAGTGATTTTTAAGTCGTATATTTAATACAATTTAATGAAAAATTTAAAGTATTTTTTTCATCTTTATCATTACTATCTTTTACAATTTTTTGTAAATCTATAAATATTTCATTTCCGTAATCTGATTTATCAATAAATAAATTTAAATTATGTATTTCATGTATACTTAATCTTTCATAAAAATAAAATTCCTTTAAAGTATATTGTATTGGTTTTGTTGAAAATATATCTTTAATATGAATTAATCTAACTATTATGTCGGATTTAACTCCTCCTGAAATTGTCAAGCCCTTAATAACCATCGATTCCTTTTTACCTAAACTATATTTAATAGTATTACTTTTACTATTACCTCTTGCTATTACTTCTTGAATAAATTTTGTACTTGTTTCGTTTTTGTTGCCAACTTCTGTAACTTTAAATATAACAGTATTTCTTATTCGCGGATCTTTAAATCTTAATAAATCATTTTCTTTATATAAATAACCAGGGTTATTAATAGAAAAATTTTTTTCGTTATCCATTTTAATTTCGCATTTTCTTCCTTCGCCGCCCTCCAATTCTAATATTACTTCTGAACCGGAACCATACATATCGGTATCAAAATTACCTATATTTGTATCATAATGATTTTTAATTAAGTCATATATAGTTCCAGCAGTAGCTCCAGAAGTAGTAAATTCGATTGGAGAACCACTTGCTCTAGATAAAATACTTCTATTATAAAAATTATTAATATATTCGCAATTCAAATAATTACAATTATATTGAAATTGATTATTATTATCCATTTCATCAATTGTTAACTTTTTAATACCTCCTTCAACACTATTTGTATCTATATTAGTTTCAAAATAAAATTCAATATTACCTCTATTAATTGTATCTGATCCATATTTTGTTATTTCAACACTAATTATTTTATAACATTCTAAATTTCCACTTGTATCCGATACTCCATTTGTTTTTGTATCAACAGTTTTTTGGCAAGTTTCACTCTCAACTTTTATATTTGTAGAAACTTTAATTTTATCTTTAGCTTCATCTTCATCTTCATCTTCATTTATTGTTAAATAAGAAATAGTAAATCTTAAATCCGTATTATTATCATTAGAATCAGAAAAATTAACTTTTAATACTTTGTCAGTTATTGAAGTAGGATTACTATTATTATGATATATATATTCCTCATTTGTATTCCATGACGCCTGGTGAAGACCTATATCAGATATACACGCGTGTAGAGAAACCCATGTATGATAATTTGTTTCATCTTTATTATCTTTATAATTTCTACCATGTATACCCATTTGGACATTTGTATTAAAATCTTCTATAGGTATAACTTTTCTACTATTTGCTTCTACATTAGTTAAAGTTCCAGTAGCTCTATTTCCTACCCATGTTACTGAATTATCCGTTTTTTTATAATTTAAGAAATAATCTGTAAATTCACTAGTTACTGCTGTATTTATTGTGTCAGTCGATGTTATTATATATTGTTTTGGTTTTTCTTTATCTGTAATAGTTCTTTCTGTATTATGATTATCACCTATATCACCTGAATCATAATTTAGATTTATATCTGGTAATAATATTGTATTATCTTTTGTTACAGTATTTTCGGCTAATAAAATAGTATCTCTTGCTTCCGTATTATCTTCTGTTTTATTTAATAAAATTGTAGCATTAGACATTTTTATTATATTATTATTCTATATTTTAAATACAAAAATTCTAATTTAAAAAATATATAATAATAATAATATTAAAATGGGTGGAGGATTATTAGATTTAGTAGCTAAAGGTGGACAAGATATATATTTTATATGTAATCCCGAGATTTCTTTTTTTAAAAAGGTTTATAAAAGACATACCAATTTCTCTATTGAACAAGAAAAATTCCTATTCGACGGTGATTTAACATTTGGTAGAAAGGCAAAATTTACTATACCTAGACACGGAGATTTATTAAAAAATATGTTTTTGCAATTCGAATTACCTAATTTATCAACAAATCAAAAATATGTAAATTATATAGGTTATGCGTTAATTGATTATATTGAAATTTCTATAGGAGGAACAGTAATTGATAGACAAACAGGAGAATGGATGTATATTAATAATGAATTATCTGTTAAAAGTGGATCCAAAGAAGGATATAGAAAAATGGTAGGAGGAATTGATAATTTTAAATTATATCAATTAAGTTCAGGAAATACAGGTGGAATATTTATTGTTCCATTAAATTTTTGGTTTTCTAAAGATATCGGACTTGCTTTGCCATTAGTAGCATTACAATATCACGAAGTAGAAATAACTTTATCTCTTAGGAAGTTTAGTGAATTATATGTAACAGATACGGGAACAGCACCGACAGAACCTAAATTAACAAATTGTTTTATTTCTTTAGAATATGTTTATTTAGATAGTAAAGAGAGAAAATTATTCGCACAAAGTAATCACGAATATTTAATAAAACAAGTTCAATATAGCGAAAAAAATACAATTATAGCAAATCAAACAATAAAAAAAATACCTTTAAACTTTAATCATCCTATATTAGAATTAATATTTGTAGTTCAAAGAAATAATGCTTTTACTACAGGGGGAAATTCCGGAAATGATTATTTTTATTTTAGTAAATCCATAAATCCGAATGAAACTATAAAAAACGCACAAATATTACTTAATAATCAAGAAAGAACCCCTCTAATGACAAATAAAGAATTAAGATATCTAAATGTTATTAATTCACATACAAGTATTCCATATAATAATTTCATTTATCTATATTCATTTTCCTTAAATCCGGAGTCATTTCAACCTTCTGGAAGTTGTAACTTTAGCAGATTTGACAATAAAGAACTCGCTATAGAATTTGCTGATAATATTACTGCTTCAGATGTAAAAGTATTTGCCGTAAATTATAATATTTTAAGAATTAGTATGGGAATGGGTGGATTAGCTTATATTAACTAAATTATATTATTTTTTATTCTGATATTTCTTTAATAAATTAAGTAATTGTTTTTTATTCATTTTACTTATCCCTTTAACTTTCTTTTCCTTTAAGAAAAATCTTAGCATTGGAACTGTATATTTGGTAAAATTATAATATTTGCCACATTCCACTACTTTATTTCTCTTTAATCCTTGTAAATTATATACAGAATTAGTACATATACCGTAAGGATTAAATTTAGTGTTTCTAACTTTCATAAGACAACTACAGAATTTCTTTTCTACAAATGATAATTTTTTTGTTTTAAATAATTTATTATATTTTTTTGTTTTCATAGAATTATTCTTTATTGAATTATTCTTTATTGAATTATTCTTTAAAGTAAAATAATCAAAAGTTTGTTTTTTAGTTTTTTTAGTATTTTTTTTTCCCATATTTAGTTTCTAGTAATAAAAAAATTTATTTTAATTGTAATTTATTTTAATTGTAATTTATTTTAATTGTAATTTATTTTAATTGTAATATATTTAAAAAAATAAAATTTAAAATAATATATAAAATAAAATAAATAAAATAAAATGACAAATTTTAAAAAAAAATTTACTACCTATCCTTTTCAATATTTTCCTCAATATTATACCCGAAATAATTTATTACATTCTATAAAGGAAAATATTACATTTCGGGAAGATAATATAATAATAGGGAGAGGAGAAGAGAAGGTAGAAAGTAAAGAACCGAGAAAAACGTGTTGGTTATCAAATGACGAAAATCTTACATTTGAATATTCCGGGAAAATAATGAAACCGGATAAAATACCTAATATAGTTCAAGAAATTATAGATATGATATATAAAGATTTTGGTATTAATTTTGACGGTGTATTAGTAAATTATTATGAAAATGGACAAGTAGGAATGGGATATCATAGTGATCCGATAGATAATAAATGGGATAATAATTTTATAGTATACTCGGTAGGGGATGAGAGAAAATTTATATTTAGGGAGAAGGGAAATACTGATAATAAGATTGAATATTTATTTTCTAACGGAGATTTAATTTATATGTATGATGATTGTCAAGATAGGTATGAACATAGTATTAGGAAGAATAAGAGAGAAGGGGAGAGAATAAGTTTAGTATTTAAGAAGATAAATTAATTATCATTTTTTTTACCTATATGAGAAGAATAAGATATGTCTATTTTACTTTCTCCACCTATGGCATTTGTTGTATCGGATAAATTAATATTTGGTTCTTGTTCATTTGTTCCTCCGCTATCTTTGGCTTGATAAGCACCCGAAACCATATCTGCGTAATTTGTTCCTCTAATTACAGTATCTCCACAAGTACCACCATATTCATTATTTAAATCAGGGGTCCAAATACAAGCGGGTATTAATGTTCCGCCTTTACCTTTTTTATCAGTTACGGTTGCGTCTTTACATAATCCCTCTGTTGTTCTTTTTTCACATCCTGTTATAGTTAATCCTCCCACTTCTCCTCCACAATCTGTAAATTTGAGTTGCATTCCTAAACCTAAATGAGAAGTTATTAGAAAAGCATATACTAAACCAGGAATATAATAATATAATGTTAATCCGGCACAAACAAGAATTTTGAACATTCCCATTAATCCAAAAGACATAAATACACCTAATGGAGGGCATATTATAGTTGCTATTATATTAAGATATCCTTCTGAAGTCATTGTTTTATAACATCTCATATTTCTATATTTATGGTATTCTGTATAATCACCGTCTTCTGGATTCCATTTTGTACCTCTGTCGTCGTGTTTGTGATGATGATAATAACCTCCTAAGTCTCTTTTATCTAAGTAACCTGTTCTATTATCATGTTTAATATGATGTTTTGGTTCGTGTGGTAAACCCCACATTCCTCCTCTAAAGGAAGAAAATATTGCGGTAGTCACTATTCTAAATATTTGTAAAACTATATCCATAACCATTAAAAATATCATTTTTACAAATGTTAATATACACCTTACAATTGACCTTATCATAGTAATTGGGTTTAACCATAAAACAATTATAGTTAATAGGTCAAAAAATATATTTACTATATTCATAGCAAGCATCGCAATCCAACCGGGTAATTTACCTATCCATTGTAGTGACTCTACTAAAGTCATAAATAAATCTACAATACTTAATACAAAATTTATAATGGCGTCTACCAAAACCATAAATAAATCTACAAAATTAACAAAAAAACTAACTATGGCATTTATAAAATCGGGTATAGCGGCAACTACACTTGCGAAGTGTTCTATTTTTTTCATTTTATTATTTACGTGTATTCCTAATAATGTTAATAGGATAAATATAATTGTAATAGAAAAATCATTCATTATTACAATTATATTAGAAATATTTATTCCATTTTATTCATTAAAAAATATTTTTATATCATAATATGAAGAATGCTAAACAATATATTTTTATTTTTCTTTTTGTAATTTTTGTCTTTATTATTATAAAAAAATATGAAAAATCTAATAACTATTTTTTATCTTTACATAATTCTATTAATATAATGACAAATGAAGAATATTTTACTCATTTTAATAACTATGATTATAAACTTAGGAAATGTTTTGATATTAATAATTGTAAAACTAAATATCGAGAAAATGTTTTAGAATTTAGTAATAATGAAAAAAATGTTTTAACAGATATGCTAAATCAATTCCTAAATAAATTAACTAAATACCAAAAAATATTCCTAAATCTTAAACTAATTAAAGTTGGCAACTATATAGAATCAACACTACCACATACCAGAAAAACCGCTATAGTATTATCACAAAAATGGATTACACAATTTGTTAGTAGAAATATTAATAATAATAGATTTATAACATTAATTAGTCACGAACAATTTCATATATTCCAAAGATATAATCCTCAATTAATGGAAGACTTATACACTAACTATTGGAATATGATTAAATATAATAAATTACCACCTAAATTAATGGAAATAAATAGAACTAACCCAGACGCCCTACCTAATAATATTTGGTTATTTCCTATAAGTAAAGGTGATACTAAAGCATATAAAAAATACATATTACCACTTTGTATTTACGATACTAAAAATAATAGTAGTATAAGAGATACTAAAAATGTTTATTTTAATTTAGAGAAAAAAGGAAATAAAATAGAATTTAGTAATTTAGATGAAGAAATAAAAAATCAAAATTTACTAAGTCAAAGTAAAGAGTTTAGAGATTTTTTTGGAAGTGAAACAAGTAATAATTATCACCCAAATGAATTATCTGCGTCTTTGTTTGAAATAATAATAGAGAAACATTTAGATAATATGGATTTACCTAATATACCTGCTATACATAAATTTGAGGAGTTTTTGAAGAATTTATAAATAATATTTTTGTAATATTAAAAGGTGTTTAAAAATTTTTACTTATTACTATTTTATTTCTACTTAATTTATTTTTCATAAATATAATTAAGTAGAAATAAATTAGTTTTATTTTTTCAATCATATAAATCTAATTAATAGAGTATAATATTGTTTCATTTAATTTTGTATCAGACATAGCACAGTAATATGGAAATTTATAATCTCCATACAATGTTTCAATATCTTTATAATATTTTTTTGAAATATCAAATGGATTTTTTGCTTTATATAATAATTTAATAATATGTATTTTTTTTTTTTGCCTAGGTATTGGTAATTCGTATATTTCATTATTGCTAAATGAACACCAAGAATAAATATGACTTTCTGTTAATATTTGAGGATTTGCTTCTTCGCTATTAAAAATAGGCGCTATAAATCCAATAACTTTTCCTTTTATATTTTTAGTATCTATTTTTGTAATATTATTACCATAAATACAATAATAATCTATTCCGTCATATATTAATAAACAATTTCCTTTTCCAAAATTTTTATTTTTTATATAAATATTTTCCGGATTTACATCATATCCAATAAATATTTTATAAAATTTAGGTAAAAAAAATATTTCTTTTTTATTAACAATAATTTTAGATTTTTTTTTTAAACTTACATAATTATCAAAATTTAATATTTTTTTTTTGTTATAAATATTATTTGAATTGCTATTAATAGTTTTATAGACTTTTATGCTTTTATTATTAATAACAACAACAAATGAAGGGGAAAATCTTGGTCCAATTAAATAATATTCTTGTTTTTTTTTCTTTAAAGTTTTCTTAGTTATTTTTTGGTATATTTTGTTAGTCATTTATGTATAGTATATTTATAAATAAAAATTGACTTTTATATTTCTAAATATATTATATAAAGAACTGAAAATGACTAAATCTAATAAAAAGGAAAGGTGTAGTATGGAAGGTTGTAAAAAAAAACTTAGTGCGGTTAAATTTACTTGTAATTGTGGTAAAAATTATTGTACAGCACATAGATTGGCAGAAAGTCATAATTGTACTTATGACTTTAGAGAAGAAGGGAAAAAAATTTTAGAAGAAAAAAATCCATTAGTCGTAAAACCAAAGGTTATTAAAATTTAGTTATTTTTATAGGGTTATTTTATAATTTTTGTAATTCGTCTTTAATTTCTCTTTTTTTTTGTTCAGCTAATGAAGTTTCTACTCCATCAACTAAACTTGTAAAGGCGTCTACAAATATCTTTTGACACCCTACATAAAATTCTAGTAATGCCTGTCTAGTTTTCTTTTCAATTTCGAATAATTTTTCAGAATCTATTTGTCTTATTTTATATTGATTATTTTCATTAATAAGAATTTCTCCTACTAAAATCCCCATTAATTTAGAGTTATAGTCTTTGTAATGTTTCTGCATTAAATTATAATTTTCAAAGTATTTACCATAAGGACCACTAAGTGAATATTCTAATTCGGTAGGTAATACATTATTTTTACAATATTTATTTTGACTAAGATCAGTAGGATAATCGTCTATTTGAACCGATTGTTCATTATTTATATAATCAGCAGGAACATCATTTCTTCCTACTAAATTCATAAAATCATTAATAGTTTTATATTGTTTTTCTTCTTTTTGTTCTACATTATTACCTGTATTAACACCTTCATTATTTTCTTCTGGTGTTTCTTCTTTTTTACCAAATAATCTTTTAAAGAATGAACCGCCTCTCATTCTCTTCTTAGTTCTTCTACCTCCTAATAGATTACCATTATTGTTATTGTTATTTTTATTGTTATTACCATTACCGTTATTGTTATTGTTATTGTTATTACCATTACCGTTACCATTATTGTTATTGTTATTTCCGGCACCTACGCGTGGACCTCCTCTATATCTTGATTTTTTTTTATGTCTTCTTCTTCTTTTAAATCCTTGTTGTTGTTCAAATTGTTGTTGTGGTTGTGGCGGAACTTGTTGTTGTTGTGGTGGTTGAGGGAATTGTTGAGGTCTTGGTGGTTGAGGGAATTGTTGAGGTCTTGGGGGTTGTGGTGGAACTTGTTGAGGTCTTGGTGGTGGAACTTGTTGAGGTCTTGGTGGTGGAACTTGTTGAGGTCTTGGTGGTGGCGGTGGAGGCAGTTGAGGTTTAATATTATTTGGAATATTTTTACCAAATGTATTTATGTTATTGTTATTGTTATTTTTATTTTTATTGTTATTTTCATTACTATTCTTTTTAATAGTCATTGTAGTACTACTTTTATTATTATTATTATTATTATTATTATTATTATTATTATTATTATTGTTGTTATTATTATTATTATTATTATTATTGTTGTTGTTATTATTTTTATTAATATTATTTTTATTAATATTATTTTTATTAATATTATTTTTGCTATTGATTTTAGGTTTAGATATTAATTCATCTAATTTACCTTTTATTTTTGAAATATTATTTTTAATACCTTCTTGATTTTCTTTAATTATTTCTATTTGTTTAAAATTTCTATTTGTAAAACTTCTAATTTCCTTTATATTTCTTCTAATATTGTTATTATTGCTATTCGCTTTTTTAGTTCTTTTTCTATTTACATTATTATTTCCTTCATTGTTTACATTTATATTATTTATATTTCCTTTATTATTATTACCTTTATTATTATTATTACCTTTATTATTATTATTACCTTTATTATTATTACCTTTATTATTATTATTTCCTTCGTTATTATTAATACTTTCACTAATACTTTTTTTGATTAATTTATTAATAATTTTATTATTATTATTTGAACTTTTCTTTTGATTTTCTGCAGAGTATTTTCCTCTAAAGTATTCTTTTATTTTTTCTTGTAATAATGTTACTTCTTGTTTCATTCTAATATTGTTTCTTTCTTCCCCTTCTATATTATATACTCTATAAAGGTTAACTAATTCTTTCATTCCTTCGACATTTAAAAAATTTTCAGGATAAAGTTCTTTATCTTCATTACATAAAGATATTTTACCTTTATTTGCTCCTTCTCCAATAGGTTGGTAAAGTGCGTTAAGTCTTCTAATAACCATATTATTATTAGGGTTAATACCAGTGATAATTGCGGCTATAATTGTTAATATTCTAATGTAGAATATGGAGATAGTATTACAAATTTGTGCTTTAGATTTAAGTTTTCCTTTTGCTCCATATAAAGGTTCTCTTATTTCAGGACAATCTTCGGTTGAACAAGGTTTAAATTTTCTGTGTGAAATATATACTCCTTGGTTTAAATTTTTTAATTGTACTTTTTTAAATTTTCTCATAAGTTCATCCTCTAAGAAAATATTATAACTATTACATTGTTTTGGATTTTGTAAACTAAGTAAATCTTGATATGTTCCTTCTGTGACTAAATCAGTAACTACCTCATTCATTTTTTTCCTGGTGTCTGTTAAAATTTTAATAATTTCTTCCATACTATATTATTTAAAAAGAAAAAAAATCTTTTTAGAAAATATATTAAAATATTTAAATTAAATATAAAATTTTTAATAAATATAATTTATTTAGCAAATGTTTTTGCTTTTTTGTCTGTAGGTAAGCAATAATATCCGCAAAAACCTGTATAATTTATAGGATCGCTATCATTAGGTTTAGTATAATCTCTATTCGCAGTAAAAGGGGAATATATAGGTAATCCATTTGCGTCCTCTCTAGATACTTTTAATGTTCCGGGTTTATGACTCCATGTTCCGTCTTTATTTTGTCTATAAAAATGGAAAGTACTTCCGGGGTCTGTAACCATTGCTCCTTTATAACTATCTTTACCGCAACTTTCTGTTAATTCTGTTTTTCTAATAATTGGATTATCACTCATAATTTTCTTTTCCATTTCTTTACAATCATAATTAAATGTTTTTTTATCTAAAGAACCATGTTTTTTAAATAATGAATAATCCCCCGGTTGTGGAATTAATGAACGACATTTTTGAGGTTTAGTTGGACAATTTTTCTTTTCTTTATGGCATATAGTTTCACATTTTTTTTTTAAACTAGTCATAATATCATCTAAAAAATAAGCATAACAATTATGAGAACCCTCTACATAAGGATGAGCCCAGCTATCTGGGTTAAAATCTGGTTCATTTCCCGAAGTAAATTTTTTAAGAAAACTTTGACAATTTTTATGTTTATGACAGAAATGTTCTTTACCTTTAACTGAATTATTACATTTTATTTCAGTAGGAACACCATTAATAACTTTCTGTTTAACATATAAATTATTATTTTCTTCATAGTAATCCACACATTTACACGTCCCTTTTTTATTTCGGTTCATATATAATATTAAAATATTTTAATTTTTCAACTGTTTAATAAATATTTCAATCGAACTATTATATTCTAATTTGGGTTTAAATGCGTCTATTAATTTAGTTCTTATCATTTCTATCGCAATTTCTTTTGTTAAATAACCATATCTTATCAAAAATGCTAAAATTATTGTAGGGGATTTCTGTAAACCAGACTCACAATAAATTAATATATTTTCACTTTTTAATATACAATTTTTCATAAATAAAGTAATTTCTTTTAAATAATTTACCATCTTTAATATCTCATATTTTTCCACATTTTCTCTTATAGTATCATTATATTTAGCACTCTTCCCCATAAAACTTAAATCATTATCCACATTAATTATATTAGTAATATTTTTTTCTTCTATAAGTTTACTATCAAATTTATTATTTACCCATATTCCAGGCAAAACTTCAATTTTCATTTTAAATTGTTTTAATTAATAATAAAATTGATTTTTATTTAAGCGATAAAACTTAATATATAATTATGTTATCTTTAAATAATGAATTATTTGATTTATTAAAAAAAAATAATTTAAATGAAACTGAAATAACGGCGAAAGAAAAGGAAGTAGATTCTTTTTGTGTTCATTGTAATAAATATTCTTTAACGAATAGAAAGGGTCAATTAGTATGTGTTTCTTGTGGTAATATTGAGGGATTTAATATTGATAATGGGGCTGAATGGAGGTATTATGGCTCCGAAGATTCCAAGGGTTCTGATCCTAATAGGTGTGGAATGCCAACTAACAGTCTTTTACCTGAATTTTCTTTGGGTTCGGTTATTCCTTTTAAGTGTAATGAAAGTTGGGATATGAGGAAAATACGGAATTATAATACCTGGATTGGTTCGTGTTATAGAGAAAAAAGTTTATATAATGTATTCGAAACTATGACTATTCGGGCAAAAAGTAAAGGCATTCCAGCATGTATTATAGAAGATGCTAAATACAAGTATAAAATTATTTCAGAGGCAAAAATTTCAAGAGGTGAGAATAGAAAAGGAATAATTGCTTCTTGTATTTATGAAGCGTGTAAAGAGAATAATAGTACTAGAAGTACTAAAGAAATAGCGGAAATTTTTAGGATTACTTCTACTAGTATGACGAAGGGATTTAAGAAATACAATGAGATAATGCAGACTATAGATATTGAAAAGAAAAGAATAAAAGAAGAAAATATATCAGAACCTTTAGATTTTATTAATAGGTTTTGTTCAAATCTTAATTTAGAACATGAAATATTAGATATTTGTAAGTATGTTTGTGTTCAAATTGAAAAATATGATTTGGTTTCTGAAAATACACCTACTTCTAAAGCCGCCGGGAGTATTTATTTAGTATCATATTTGTTTAATTTGGATTTAAATAAGAGAGATATATCAACTATTTGTTTAACTTCTGAAGTTACTATAAGTAAATGTTTTACTAAACTTATTGAGTACTATATATATTTATTACCAAATGAAATGTTAAAATATTTAGCGTTAGATTTTATTAATAAGTTTGGTGAAATAGTTAGTAGATATTATAATCCTAAAATTTATAAACATTTCTTTACAGAGAGTTTATCTTTATTTCAAAACTTAGTTAAGTCTAAAGATAAAATAATAGATAATGAAAGATATATAATATATTTATCAGCAGGTATAGTATATTATTTTATTCGAAAACTCAATTTAACTAATATAGGAATAAAGGAAATTTCTAATATATTTCATATAAAGAATAAACATATTTTAGAATATTATGAAATTATAAAGAATATTAAAGTTTAATTAATTAGATATTTAATTATATAAAGGACCATCTAATATATGACTAAAATTATTTATAATGAAATAACTAATAGGACGATTAGTTTTTATTAGATTTATACTGTCTTTTTTATCCATATTTTTTTTTAATAATAAGTATAATAAAATAATAGTTGTTGATCTTTGAAATCCGAATTTACAAAATACTAAAACTTTTTTATTTTTATTTAGGTATTCGTCAATTTTATCTAAACAATCTATATATTTTAGAATGTCATTATTTTTGAATATATAATTATCTTCTATAGGTATTCTTATTTTTTCACAATTTATAATATAATAATCTAAATCTTTAGTACAATTTATTACTAAATCATATTCTTTTAAAAATAAGGAACAATAATTCCCTAAATATAAGTTAGGTATTATTTGACTTATTTTATCAATCTTTAGAAAATGAAAAATATAGAAAATAATATAATAATGTAAATTCATTAACGTTTAAAATAAAATTATTTTTTAAATTAGATTATATAATGATAGACCAAAATATTATACTATTAATTTTAATATTAATTTCCGTATTAGTCGCATTTTACTCCTTATATATAGGTTTAAGTAACAGTAGGAAAATTAAAAAACAACAACAAGAATTAATTAATATTATAAACCTAAATAAAGAAAGTTTAAATAATATAAATAATCAAGACTCTCCTCCTCAACCAGAAGAAAACCCAGAATTCCAAGAATTTCCTACTCTAGAAGAAGTAAACGCACACTCTCAAGAAAATTCACAAAATGATATGACTCCTTTAGATGAAGATATTAAAAATAAAATAGATAGATTAAATGGAGGAAACGAAAATTTATTCGAAAATAATGAAGATAATGACGCAGATAGTGAAGAAGTAGAAGAAGAAGAAGAAAATGAAGAAGAAAATGAAGAAGTAGAAGTAGAAGTAGAAGTAGAAGAAGCAAATGAAGAAGCAAATGAAGAAGTAGAAGTAGAAGTAGAAGTAGAAGAAGCAAATGAAGAAGCAAATGAAGAAGTAAATGAAGAAGTAAATGAAGAAGCAAATGAAGAAGCAAATGAAGAAGTAAATGAAGAAGTAGAAGAAGAAGTAGAAGAAGCAAATGAAGAAGTAGAAGAAGCAAATGAAGAAGAAATAGAGAGTGGAGAATTTTTAAGTTTATCAGAAATGGATGAAAAATATTTGAATGATTTAAATTGTAGACAATTAAGGGAAATTTCTAAAAGGGAAAATTTAAAAACTAGAGGATTAAAAAGTGAATTAGTTGAAAGATTATTAAAGAAAAAAATAGTATATGATAATTAAAATTTAATTTAGTTAATTTATTTAATATAATTTATTTTAATGAAAAATAAATTATATTTTTTTTATATTTATAATATATAAATGGCCGATTGTTATAAAACAAGTAATAATAAACATTTTGGTTGCCCTCCAAGAATGGCGGACGGAAGACATTTTACTGATTATCGTCCTAGTTGTCATATTAATAATATAATTAGAACTGGAAATAAAGTATTAAATAGTTTTCAATATAGAAATTTTTTAACTAATAACGCAGACGAATTAATGAATTTAAACAGAAATTATGCCTGTCAAAAGAATTGCTGTGGTCCATGTAAAGAACCATACCACTCAGTTAATACTTTACCGGAAACTAATAAAGTTAAATGTAATGCGAATAATTGCGAATTGGTTGGATTTGACCCTAATGGATTAGGACAAGGAAGAATCTTTAATGACGAAGAACAAAAATGCGATAATGTAGGACAACCTAATGTTAATACTAATGGATGTGCTAAACCAGAAGATAATATGGCTTACTATGGTTCACAACTCACTAATAAAGATAATTTAAATAGAAATGCTACACCGGGTGGAGGAACTATGTTAAGTGGGGGTGACGAAAGAGTATTTTCTTAAATATGTTATAAGATTAATTTTGTAATTTTTAAAAAATAATTAAAATTTATTATAAAAATAATTAATTTTAATTAATAAAAATATATTTATATAGTATAATAATGTCAACAGAATGGAGAACTAAATTTTTTGAAAAAGTAGATTGTAAAGGTATTGCTATTAATGAAGGTCAAGGAGAAATTCTTGTTCAAGGAGAAGTTAAAAGTAAAACTCCTAACCCTGTTATAGTATACTGGGCCCCTAATCCACCTACATATACGACAAGTTTCACTGGTAGTGCCTTACCTTATCACGATTCTATTCAAGCATATAATAAAACTCCTAATATAGGAGCAACTCAATGTACCAATAGAAAATTTGAATTTAGAATTAAATACCCAAATGCTTATTATATAGGTTTAGGTTCTTTATATGTTCCTCCGCACGTCCACTTTAAAATATGCGAAGAATCCCACTGGGAAGAAGGAACCGGGGGTGTAAGATTTGTAATCCCTGGACCAAATAATGTTAATAATGCTCCAGGTATATCAGAAGAAAAAAATACTGAAAAAATTAATAATAAAGTACAAGAAGTTATAGATAGTAATGAATTCCATACTATTCAAATTGATGAAGGAATACCATTTAGAACATTAACTCATCCTTCCCCTCCTTCTAAAAATCCTAGAGATTCACCTATGTTCTATTACTGTGGTGTTAATAAATTACCAGTCAGAAGTCAAGAACAAGTATTAAGAGACGGAGGATTTCCTGAGGTAAATAAGATGCCAAATGATTTCTGGGGTCTTAAACCACCATTATAAATTTATATTTTATATTTCATTTTTAATTTTCATATTATTTTATTTCATTATATTTACATAATAATTTTGTCAGAAATATAACACCCGCAAAGGTTTCGTCATATTTCGTCATAGGTTTACCTCTTCAGATAAAAAATTATTATTTAAATTTATTTATTAATTTGAGGTGTAAAACCTAGGTTTTCCTCCTCATCCACCTTTTTGTTTTTTTACCTTTTTTACCTTTTTTACCTTTTTTTGTTTTTTATCTTTTTTATCTTTTTTTTTTCTTTTTACAGAATTAAAATGTTTCATTGGCATAATTTGTATAGGTTCTCCTCAACCACCTTTTAATTTAGTTGATTTCTTTTTAGTATAATTCCTCTTAGTGCTAAGTTTTAGTTTAGTAGGCATTTTATATAATATAAAAATAAATAATATTTTTATATTAAAAATTAAATTAGTAATTATAATATGAATAAAAACAAAGTTATTTTTGATATAATACACGGATTTATAGAAGTAGACGATATTACATTATCTATTATAGATACTCCCGAATTCCAAAGACTTAGGAATATAAAACAATTAGGATTAGTTCATTATGTTTTTCCTTCTGCCAATCATACTAGATTCGAACACTCTTTAGGAGTTTATTATTTAGCGGGGGAATTAATTAGTAATTTAAAGAAAAATCAACCAGAATTGGAAATTAAAGATAAAGATATATTATTAGTAAAAATTGCGGGATTATGTCACGATTTAGGTCACGGTCCATTTAGTCACTTATTAGACACTATATTAAAATGTAATAACAAAAATAAATTTGTAATACACGAAAAAAGGTCAATATTAATATTAGAACATATTGTAAATAAATATAATATAAACTTGCATAAAGAAGATATAAAATTTATAGGGGATTTAATTAATCCATATGATTTAGATTTTAGTAAAATAGATAAAAATAAACATTTCCTATATGAAATAGTTTCTAATAGAAGAAACGGAATAGATGTAGATAAATTTGACTATCTAAAAAGAGATACATTTTATTTAGGTCTTTCTTTCTCTTTAGATTGTTCAAGAATTATAAAATATGTTAGAGTAATTGATGGAAAACTTAGTTATTTAGACAAAACCTATTATCATATTTTGGAAATGTATGAAATTAGAAATAAATTACATAGACAAATTTATAAACATAAAACTATTATAGGTATAGAACTTAGCATTAAAGATATAATAACTAATTATCTTGATTTAGGTAATTTGTTAGAAGATCCTGAAATATTTTGTCAATATGATGACAATAATATTTTTAATAAAAATGATAATAATATAAATAATAATAAACAAATATCTAAATTGTTAGAAAAAATAAATAGAAGGGAAATATATAAGTTAGAATTAGAAACTGCTACAGAATTACTAAACTATAATTTTCATAATAAAGTATTAAAAATATTTGATTTTGGTTATAAAGAAAGTCCATTTAAAGATATATATTTTTATAATCGCAATGACTTATATAAAAAATTTAATATTATTAAAGATAATTTAGATAAAACGAAAGAAAGGGTATATAGGGTTTATAGTAAAATATATTAATCCATTAATCTATTGTCATAATCTATTGTCATAATCTGTAATATCCATTCCGGTTTGTGCTTCTTGTAATGTTTTATCAAGGTATTTCTGTTCTGAAATTTTAACTCTTGCTTTACAACTTAATTCATTTATGGCATAAATAAGACCTGGTAAATAAAAACACATAGTCAATAATAAACAAGTAAAGAATTTCTGTATAGTTTCCCAAATACTATAATAACCTAGGTGCCAATTCCAAAGAATTGATAAAGGGGGGAATATAACAGCCATAACTACTTGAGGTAATTCGTCGGGAATACAAAATTTACCATATCCAAAACCACCCTTTAATATTTTATCAGTAAAAGTCCATTCATCTCTGTCTATTTTATCTTTAATATCGTCTGGTATCATTTACTATAAACTAATATTTTTTTTATTTGTTTATTATTTAATATTCGAATATTTTTTCCACCCCTCTTTTTCTAATATATAACTAGCCATAGTCCCATCATTTGTTTCTATTAGTTCCTTATCATAACAAGAATTACACGCAGACTGGTCTTTATATTTCCAATATTTTTCTGTATTTATTTCTTTTTTACATTTAAAACATTTTTCCATTTTTAATTAATTTTAATCAATATATTAAATCAATTTTATATAAAATTAAATACTCGGGTGCCTCATATTATAATTATTTAAAATATATAAAATTAAATACTCGGGTGCCTCATATTATAATTATTTAAAATATATAAAATTAAATACTCGGGTGCCTCATATTATAATTATTTAAAATATATAAAATTAAATACTCGGGTGCCTCATATTATAATTATTTAAAATATATAAAATTAAATACTCAGGTGCCTCATATTATAATTATTTAAAATATATAAAATTAAATACTCAGGTGCCTCATATTATAATTATTTAAAATATATAAAATTAAATACTCGGTCTCCCCGTACTTTTAAATACACAAACTCCTGCTTCATCTTTTGTTGTAAAAAAATTAAATTTAGGAACTTTGCACATTGTTTCTCCTTCTTCATATGATTTAATTTCTTCACCTTCAGAATTAAGAGCAATTTGTGTCCCTAAATACCATCTTCCATCTTTATATTCTGGTTGCATACAACAAGATGAAGCAGTAGGGTCATTTGGAACAGGTTTACCCTCTCCTGCGTGGCATTTATCTCCAACAACTCTATTACATTTTGCTTTATTATCTTGGTCACTGATAAAGAAACTCTGTTTGGAACCATCACAAGAACCAAATTTAGCATTTTCTATTTGTTCTGCTACATCAGACCGATTCATAACTATTATAGCATATATTAATCCTGGAATATAATAAAGTAAGGAAAGAACACAGCAAATTATTATTTGAACCCAACCTGTAATACCATATGCCATAAATACTCCTGCCGGTGGACATAACATAGTAAGAAAATATCTCCAATATACTTTATTGATACAATATTTTGTTCCTGGTTTTATACCAAAACTTCCTGTTACATTTTTAGGTATCATCATATCGTAAACAGCATTGAATGATTCTCTTACCAACCACCAAAAAATTGAGAAAAATTCACTGAAAATTTGAATGAAAAAATTCATTATGGGGAAAATTAAAAAAAATGGATTATACTCAGTAAATTCTGATAGCGCCTGTTCCTTATCTGGTTTAAATTCTATTCTTTTTCTTTGAGACATTCCTTTATATTCCATTTTCTTGGGATCTAATGCACCTATAGAATCCTGACTTTGTTTACAAAATGCCTGTGTAGTTGCAGATACTCCATGTTTTCTTTTTTCATTAGCGTCATTATATTCTTTAACATTAGGATTATTCGCAAGTCGTGGAATAGTTCCAGCATTAGTATGAAAATTCTCTATTAAATTTTCTTTTCTATTGTTAACACTTATATTTTCCTTTTTAACATTATCATTTTCTTTTTTAACATTATCATTTTCTTTTTTAACATTATCATTTTTATAATCTTTTCCTTTTTTAACATTTATATTATGACTTATCATATTTAATTAAATCATAGATAATTTATTTTATAAAAAAAAAATTGATTCATTTTAAATAATTATTTAAAGATAAATTAAATAAAATTATTATGTCTTTACAAACAAGCAATACTGAAATTTTAGAAAATACGGGTAATGAAACTGAATTACCTAAATATGAATCATTTGAAGATTTAGAATTAAAAGATAAATTACTAAGAGGTATCTTTGCCTTTGGTTTTGAAAAACCAAGTATAATTCAACAAACTGCTATTAAACCATTCTTAGATGGAAGAGATTTAATTGCTCAATCGCAATCTGGGACCGGTAAAACTGCCACTTTTGCGATTAGTGTTTTACAAAGTCTTAAAGAAGAACAGAGAACGCAAGCATTAGTTATTTCTCATACTAGAGAGTTATCAAATCAGATACATACTGTCTTTAGTAATTTAAGTAGATATATGGATATTAAGGTATGTTTATTGGCAGGTGGATCTAGTATTCGGAATAATATTGACGAATTATCATTGAATCCGCAAGTTATAGTAGGAACACCCGGTAGGGTGTTAGATATGATGTCTAAAAATTACATCGCATATAAGGATATTAATTACCTAGTCGTAGATGAAGCGGATGAAATGTTATCGCGTGGATTTGTTACTCAAGTTCAAGATATCTTTAAATTTCTCAGGAGTAATCAATTACAGGTAGGTTTATATAGCGCGACAATGCCTAAGGAGTTCTTTGAAATTACGGATAAATTTATGGATAAACCTTTAAAGATTTTGGTGAAAACCGAACAATTAACTTTGGAAGGTATTAAGCAGTTTTATGTAAATGCTGAGAGAAATGACTTTAAGTTTGAAACTCTATGCGATTTGTATAATATGATTAGTGCCGCCCAGTCTATAATTTATTGTAATTCAAAAAAAATTGTAAATGATTTGTCGAGAAGGTTGGCGGATAATAACTTCACAGTTGCGACAATTCACGGAGAAATGCCTCAAGAGGAGAGAACCGAAATTGTTGAGAAATTTAGAAGGGGTGATTCGCGAATTCTATTATCAACAGATTTATTATCTCGTGGTATTGATGTTCAACAGGTATCAATTGTAATTAATTATGATATTCCTTATAGTATAGAGAATTATATTCATAGAATTGGAAGAAGTGGTAGATTTGGAAGGAAGGGTGTCGCAATTAATTTTGTAACACACGTAGATATTGGAAAATTACACGATATTCAAAAGTATTATCATACGATGATAGAAGAATTACCCGAGAATTTCTCCGAATTTCTATGATTTTATTTAAATTTAAAAAATTAATTAATATTATTTCTTTTGAGATTTTCTTTTTATAGATTTTCTCTTTTGGTATTTTTTACCCAATATAGGGGTTTTTGTTATTATTTCTATTTTATACCAATCTACACCTTTTTCAATATCATTAATATCATCCCACTGTATGTTTAATGTAAGAGTATAAGGGACACCAGTATTAGTGTTTATTACTATACCATCGGGTCCTCCCCTTCTTTTTCTAACTCTATCACCTATTATTGGTTTCGTTGCTTGTTCATTAATTTTTGTTGGTAATCCATTTTTAGAATTTGATATCTTTGATATCGTATTTATAATATGTGGTATATGTGGCATTTTATAATATCTTATTTAATAAATTTATATATTATAAAAATATAATAAATTTTTATTCTTTTATATTATTAAATGAATAAAAACTCTGAAATATTATTACATTCTTTAATAATTGGTTTATTATTATATATAGTATTTAAATTTTTGGTAAGATTTAGTGAACAATCCGCACAATCTGGTTCTATCGTTGTTGCTTGTTTATCCTGTATATATTTAGTAGCAATGAATGAACTTAAAAATTAAATTTAAAGATTAAAATATTATAAATAACTAAATGAGTGTTAAAGCATCAACTGACAAAGCATTAAAGAGAATTAGAAAAGAATTGGGAGAAATAGAAAAAGACCCTCCTGCAAATTGTACCGCGGGTCCTATTGATATGTCTAACTTATTTGAATGGAACGCTACTATTATAGGACCTTCTAATTCTCCATATGCGGGAGGATTATTTAAATTAAGTGTTAGTTTTCCTGATAGATATCCTTTTAAACCTCCTAAAGTAAAATTCATTACTAAGATTTTTCATCCGAATATAAATATAAATGGAAGTATTTGTTTAGATATACTAAATACTAATTGGAGTCCTGCGTTAACATTAATTAAAGTATTATTATCTATTAGTTCTTTATTAACAGATCCTAATCCAGATGATCCATTATCTAAAGAAGCAGCGAAAGCATATTTATCAAATAAAGACGAATATAATAAAAGAGCAAGAATTATGACATTACAATATGCTACAAGTTAATTTTATATATATTTTTAAAAAATAAAACAAAAAAATATTTATTTTCTTTTGTTTTATCTTTAATCTACATTCTCTTATTAACAAGGAAATGAATTAATTTTTTCACCTCCTAATTTTTCCATCAAGTATTTTTCAACTATAAGAAATTCTTCTTTCGCAGTTTCCTGTGAAAATCTCGCATGCTTAATATCATATATATAAGCAGAATTCTGAAATGGACAACCATAGGATTTTCCAAAATCTTCATCTCGTCGAAGCATATATGTATATAGATTGGCTTTAGCTCCTTTAAAACCAACTCCTATCATTACATTCCATTCTCCATTTGCCTCTCTACAATATGTACTTTCATTGAAAATTTGAATAGTCATTTTGTCTTCAAGGTCTTTCTTCAACGTTTCCGCTATTTCTTTTAATTCTTCAAAAGTATATAGTTTCCCAAACTCTAAGTGTGGGAAAACTGTACACCTTTGACTGAGTTTCCATTGTTTAATTGATTTAGACATTTTATACTTTATTATTAAAGAAAATTAATATTCAATTTTTATTATGTTAGATAAAATAACTAAATTTATAATAATATAATAATGAAAAAATTATTTCAAATATTATTAAATAGACAACCTACAGATAAAGAAATAGAACTACTTAGAAATAAAAACAATACCTTTATTAATAGTTATATAGTAGGTTTAGAAGAATATAAAGATTTTTTATTTCAAAATCAAAGGAATGTAGAAAATTTAGTAAAAAGAGAATTAAGTATTACTGTTTTTAATAATAATAAATTAAACCATACTCTAATGGAAACACTTAGGAATGAAAATTACTCGATAGATAAAGTTAAAAATATTATTTTAAAGAAAAAAAATGAAATAAAAAATAAAGTAGATTTAGTTATCTTTAATATTACAGGAAAAAGAAACTATACTATTAATTATAACGAATTTAATCAAATATTTATTAATAATGATTTTGATTATAGACAATTGGAATTTATTATAGTTAATAGTGATATCTATAATAACTTAGTGGAAAAGGAAATAAACTTGTTTTACAAGAAAAATAAAATTAGTATTTGATTTTTAGATATATTACAAGAAAAATAAAATTAGTATTTGATTTTTAGATATATTTTCGATGTTTAGATATATTTTCGATGTTTAGATATATTTTCGATGTTTAGATATTTTTTCTATTTTTAGATATATTTTGGATTTTTATACAGTATTTCCTAATCTTTTTTTTATATATAATATTATAAAATGGATATTGATATTTATTATAATGAAGTAATTAGATTAAAAAAGAAAAAGTTTAGGAAATACTGTATAAATAAAGAAAAAAAACTAAATAATATTCCATTACCTATTATTTCTAGAGGAAATCATATAGAGGCAATTCTTATAGAAATGCGGAAAATGGATCATTTATCATTTATAATAAAAAACGCAATTTTAAAATTAGGAAGTGAAGTATCATTTACTATAGTATGTGGAAATTTGAACTACGAATTTTTTAACAATATATCTAAATCAATTAATAGAGATATTCGTATTATAAATATTGGAAAAGATAATTTAACCAGAGAAGAATATAGTATTATGTTACTAACTTCTAACTTTTGGAAACAGTTTTTAGGTCAAAAATTAATTATTTACCAAGAAGATACCATTATCTTTAGAAAATTGGATAAAAAATTCTTACAATATGATTATATAGGGGCACCCTTAGAAAATAGATTAATAGGAAATGGTGGTTTAAGTCTTAGAAGTAAAAATATAATGATACAAATTTGTAGATATTATTATGATAAATTTAGAACTAAGATGGAAAAAAATGTTAAACTGCTAAATAAACACAAACAGATTTTAACAAAAAATAAAATAGATTATATAAGAATAAAAGATTTATATTTTTTTTATGTAGTTGAAAAAAATATTTTAGAAGATTGTAATATTACAGATATTATGAGACTATATAATATAGGAAAATTACCACCTTTTGAAACCGCAAGGGAATTTTCAGTAGAAAAATTTTCTCATTCAAATCCATTCGGTGGACACGCTTTTTGGTATTGTATATTTAAAATGGAACCGTGGTTAGATTCAAATTTAAAATATTGATTTTATATAATTATAGGTTATTATAAAATGAATTTATATGAAAAAATAAAAGAAATATTTATTCTTCATACAAGTAAATACGGTGATTATCCTTCTAAAACTATTATAATAGATGAATTGAGGCGAATAAAAAATAATATAAACCAATTAAATAAAAATATAGAGATAAAACGAGATATAAATTTGAATAATTTAGATATATTATTTATTGTTAAAAATGGTGAAAATTACTTCAATAATATTTTCCCTTTTATAAAAAATAACTTAGATAAAAATATTAGCAATCTGCGATTTTATACTTATGAAAATAATTCAACTGATAATACTAAAAAAATATTACAAAAATATCAAAATCCACATTTTAATATAAAAACAGTAAATATACCAGAACATATACAAGAAAATCAATTTACAAGTATAAGTGATATAAATTTATATTTAAAACAAGGGAAATACAAACGCTATATAAATATTTTAGAAGCCCGTAATAATTTGCTAAGTTTTTATAAAGATAATATTTGTTTAGAACATAATATAATAAATCTCAAAAATAATTGGCTAGTTTTAATGGATATTGATATAATATTTGATTTTAATACTCTTATCAAACTATCCAATAAAATAAAAGAATGTCCTGACGGTATTATGTTCTGTGCCAACACTAACTATATTACCAATAATAAAATAGATAATAAATACTATGATATAATGGCTCTAAATTATGGTAAATATTTTAATTCTAATAATAAACATAATCATTTTGGTATTAAAGAATTATTTAGTAAAAATAAAGATGTTGTAGAATTAAAAACAGGATTTGGAGGTTTAGCTATTATAAGGAAAGATATATTACTTAGTAATAAATGGGATTATGGTATTCCTAAAGAAGCAAAGAAATATAACTGTTTTACTGAAAATTTTGTCTGTGAACATTGGCAATTCTGTCATAATATTAACAAATATGGGAAAATTTATTTAGTCAAAGACGCAAATGCTATTTGGATTGAAGAAAAATTATACGAAGATAAAAAATTTAACCCTAAATTATTCATTAAACAATTTGGTTTATTTTAATATATTTATTTTATTTTAATATATTTATTTTACTTTTATTTATTTTATATTTATTTTACTTTTATTTATTTTATATTTATTTTACTTTTATTTATTTTATTTGCTAAGTTTTATTATAACTATTTTTATATAATAAATCTCTAATAATGAAGATACTGTGTATTATTCCCGCGAGGAGTGGTTCCAAAGGATTAACAAATAAAAATATTTTAAATTTCCAAGGTCTTCCTATGTTAGTATGGAGTATTAAACAAGCACAACAATCTAATTATAATAAAGATATAAGGATTATTTTATCAACTGATAGTGAAGAATATAGACAAATTGGTTTAAAATATGGGGCAGAAGTTCCTTTTTTAAGACCTAAAGAAATATCCGGAGATTTATCAACAGATTATGAATGTATTAAACACTGTTTAGATTATTTAGAAAAAGAAGATTATATACCTAATTTTATTATACAATTAAGGCCAACTTACCCTACCAGGAAAGTAGAAATATTAAATGATTGTATAAAAACTTTTATAGAAAAAAGAAATGAATATGATAGTTTAAGAACTGTTATACCATTTGAAAAATCACCATATAAAATGTACAGAGTTTTAGATAATAAGTTAAAACCGTTATTTAATAAAGTGTATAGTATTATAGAACCTTATAATGAGTGTAGGCAAAAATTACCTGATACATATTTACATAATGGATATATTGATATTTTAAATACAAATATAGTTAAAAATGGAACTATTAGCGGAGATAATATATATCCATATATAATGTCTAAAAATGAATATCACGATATTGATACATTAAAAGATTTAGAATTAATTATTTAGTATTTGTTAATTCCATATTTAATTTTTCAAAAAAAAATAAAATATTTGTTAATTCCATATTTAATTTTTCAAAAAAAAATAAAATATTTGTATATATTATAAAATGAAAAGTTCAAGAAGTGTCCGAAGTGTCCGAAGTGTCCGAAGTGCAAGCAATAAAAGTGATACCAATACTTTAATTGTTTGCGTTTTAGTTATTATTTTAATTGCGATTGGTTTATATTACGTTATTACAAAAAATAACAAATCAGTTGAAGGTTTTGAATCTTCGCCAATGGAATTAAATAATCTTGTAGAAAAACCAAACCCAAGAGGTAAACAAGTAGTTTTAGTATTATTCTACGTTGACTGGTGTCCACACTGTGTTAGTACCAAACCAGAATGGCAAAAATTAGTTTCTAAGATGAATAACCAAAAAGTTAATGGAGCAAATGTTAAAGTCCACGCTTGTAATGCTGAAGGATCGGCGGTTGAAAAAGAGTTCGCTAACGAAAACAGTGTCCAAGGATACCCAACTATTAAATTATTAAAAGAAAATGACGTTGTTGAATACAATGGCGCCAGAAATGCGGACGCATTAGAAGATTTTGTAAAAAATAATGCCAATTAATTTTCTATTTTTTTTATATCTTTAGTATTATCTATTTCTTTAGTATTATCTATTTCTTTAGTATTCTCTATTTCTTTAATATTATTTTCTTTAGTATTTTCAATTATAATAGGTAATAATTAGTTAGTAATATAACCTTTTTATAAATTTTATTTTTTACCTTTATTCTTTCGTGTAAGTTTTTTCTTTCGTTTACCTTTATTCTTTCCTGTAAGTTTTTTCTTTTTTCTATTCTTCTTTAAATCTATAATGTGTCTATATCCTTCTACATGCGCGTCTACATTATCACGTATTATTATTTCACAATCTTCTGGAAAAAGTTTTTTATTATCTATGTGTTGTATGCCTTTATTGTTAATTTTAGTTTTTGAATAAAAAGAAACATTCTTTAAACCATCTGAATCAAACGCGTATTCATCTATATCAATATTTTCTATTTCACTAGGAAATATTAATGTTTTTAAACTTTCACAGTATTCAAATGCGGATTCATCTATTTTTTTTAAATTTGTAGGTATATTAATAGTAGTTAAATTCCGGCAACTGTAAAATGTATTAGCATTTATTATTTCAATATTATCTGATAATTTTATTGTTTTTAACATACTACAATCTACGAAAGCACTGTCTCCAATATATTTTAATTTATCTGGTAGTATTATTGTTGTTAACATTTTACAATTTTTGAAAGCACTGACTCCAATAGATTCTAATTTTGTAGTCTTCTTTAAATTTATATCTTTTAATTTTCTACAATCTTTGAAAGCATTATCTCCAATATATTCTAATGTATCTGGTAAATCAATAGTTTCTAAACTTTTACAATTAAAAAATGCCTTTTTTTCTATTCTTTTTAGATTTTTAGAGAGAGTAATTTTTGTTAAAGAAGTACAGTCATAAAATGTTTGTTCATAAATTATTTTTAATTTTTCAGGTAATCTAATTTCATTGAGATTTGAACACTCCTGAAACTCTCCCTTATGATCTTGATAATGGTTTAGTTTATCACCTATTTTCATAACAGAATTTGGGATGTTTATTTTTGTTAATTTTTTACAGTTTGAAAAGGACATACTTATAATTTTATTTAATGTACTAGGTAGGTCAAATGTTACTTCAGTTAAACTAGTACAATTCTTGAAAGCACTATCTAATTTTTTAACATCTTTTCCTATTGTTATTTTTTGTAATCTTGAACAACCAAAATATTTTCCTACTGTTATATTATTATCATATTCTATTTCTGTTCTAATAGGGCATCTTGCCGCTATTAATGTGTTTATTGAATTCGCAAGCGTTGGTTGTATCATATCATGGTTTTTTTGTTCAAATGGTCTACACGCCGAATGAATATATATACCAGGTCCATTAATTTCTAATAATTCTGATAATTTTATTTTATCCCAATTAGTGGACGAAGAATATGATAATTTTTGTTTTAATACACCTTCATCTTTGGAATATTTATAATTCAATTCATCATCTACACCATTAAAATAATAATAATTCATAATTTGAAATATATTTGTATATTTATCAAAATAATACTTAGATAGTTGTTCGGAATTACTAAACGGCGGTTCGCTTTTTGTTGGATGTCTAATATCAAAATAAGGCATTTTATTTTTAATATCTTGTAAATTTTTCATTCCTAACCATATTTTATGTGTGGAATTCCACCCCAATCTTTGTTTTGTATGATATGGACTAATATCAAGTGAATTGCTTACATTTTCTTTCATATTATTAACAAATTGGTCTAATGTGGTAAATCCGGCAGTACGAAGACTATTGTTACAACTATATATATTATCATAATAAGATTCGGTTGTATTAAATTCGCATTTTTGTCTCTTACTATCTCCCGAGGGAGTTATACTAAAGTAATTACTATAATGAAACGTTATCATTGGGTACCAATTTCCATCTAGAAAATCTTTTAATCTTTTATCCATTTCCTGTTTGGTAGTAATTGGTTGTTTTAATAAATCAATAAATCTTGGATTTGTTATTGATTGTTCACTACCAATTCTCGAACTTTCCCCACTAGCACCAAGAAAAATTAGTAATGTATTTTTAGGAACTTTTAAACAATCAGTTGTTTGATTAGAATGACTATTTTGCATAAATATACTAGGCTTAAGATTAGAATGGTTTCTTAATTTTTTAATTTCGTTATCTTTTTTTTCTGTTTCAACTTCTAATCTTCTGTCTTCTTCTGCTTTTATTTCAAGATTAATTCCTTCTTCTGTTCTGTTTAAAGCGTAATTTCTTTTTTTTAAATAGCTCCTGTTTTCAACAGTTACCTCAGCATTCATAGAAGGACCATAGTTTAGTTTACTTCCGAGCATACGTTTTATACCTTTTAATGCCCCACCTTTTAATTTATGATTATTTTTTTTGCTCATATTATATTATTATTTTATTTTACATAAATAGAGAAATAATAAATGATTCGTGTACTAAAAGATTTCATTAAAAATAACTCTAACTAATTTTCTATTTTTTTATATCTTTATCTTTAATATTTTTATCTATAGTATTTTCAATTATAATAGGTAATAATTCTTTAGTGATATTATAACCTTGTTCTATAAATTTTATTTTATTTTCTTCGGATAAAGAAAATTCAGTATATTCGTTTTCTTTCTTGAGTATTATTGTTATACTATTTTTCTTTTTTTTCTTTTTTTTTTTATTATTTCGTAAATTATAGAATATTAGGTTAGTAAGATAAGATTGAAAATCATTACTTTCTACATTATCATTTTCAGTAATATCAGATTCCAATATAAAACTAACAGTCTTGTCTTGATTTTTAAAATAATTACACGGACATGGATTATTTAAAGCACCGTCCACATATAAATTATCTTTATATTTATAGGGTGTAAATACTAAAGGAATACCACATGATATTCTAATTGCTTCCCATAATTTCATATCTGGTTGTGTTCTATAATTAAAGAATTCGTCTTCATTTTTATTTACATTACAACCTACTATAATTAGTTTAGTGTTAAACATTTTATAATGTTCTTTAAATGTTAAATCTGGATTACCTGTTTTTTTTTTTATTAATATTTTTAAAATCTTTATCATATGTTCCCCATTATCAAAACCATAATTATTTACTATATCTAAAATATTATTATCTTTATTTATCATTTTAGTAATATCCATACCTAAAGTTATACCTTTAATTTCATTACTTGTATACCCAAGTGATATACATAATGAAATCATTGCTCCAACAGAACAACCCAATATATTTTTAATATTTTTATGTAGGTTTTTTTCATATATATATTGGTAAGCACCAACAAAAGCAAACCCCATAATTCCGCCACTACTGAAAACAATATTTTCAATCATTTATATTATATTTTACAATAAAAAATAAGATTAGACTTAAATAATTTTTTCTAATTTATAAATATACTAATATGTCTATGATTAACATAAATGAATTACATAAAATTAATGTTGAAAGACAAAAATTTAAAATTACAGTTTACGATAAAATACTCAAAAAATGCCACGAAAGAATAAAATTTGTTTCCAAAACACCTAAAGGAGCAAATTTCTGTTTCTATATTGTTCCCAATATTGTATACGGATTTCCTATATATGATATTAACCAATGTATAGTATATATAGTAAGTGCCTTAATTAAAAATGGATTTTATGTTGCTTACACACACCCTAATTTAATCTATATATCTTGGCATAACAGACAAAATAGTATAGAATATAAGAAAAAAAAAGAAGAGAAAAAACCAATAATAGAATATAAGAAAGTTGAAACATTTAAACCAAAGAATAACTTTCTATATGATGTAAAGACTTTAGATTTTTTAAAGAATAAATAATTTTATTATAGATTAAACTTTTACTATAGATTAAACAATAATTCTTAATATACGCTACTTGAATTACTTTTACCTAACTTATAGATAGAATCTAATATAAAGATAATAAAGATACCGAATAATATAAATAATATAAGGTCGTGGATATTATCTTGCGAGTCATCGTCGAAGAATTGACTTTTATTCATTTGTTTAATAATAGTATTCATACTACGATTTAATGAATTAAGTCTATAATCAATATCTTTTTTTGATATTTTTTTTAAAGGTTCGACTTCCCCAACTTCTTTATTTTTTTCTATAGGTAATTCATCATCTGTAGAATTTATATCACTATCTGTTTGGGTTTCTTCGTCTGAACTCATTTCTTCAGATGAAGGACTTTCAGTATTTTTTTTTTGATTAAGTAATTTATCAATTAAATTACCTGCTCTTTTAGATTTATTATTATTAGATAATTCAACATCTTTAATTTTATCATTTCCTTCGCGAGAAATATTTTGACTATCTAATTCGTCTCCTTTACTTTCAAAACCTTCTATTAAATCCATATCATATTTTTGCGTTTGTAAATATTCTCCGTCTTCCATACCTTCATTAAAATCATTTTGTATTCTAGTATAATCAGGTTCTTCTCTATTAATAGGTTCATTTTCCATCCCATTATCTAATTCACTGTTATAATCGTATAATTTTTCATTGTCACTAAAGCCAGAATACATACCCGGTGCAAGATTATTATCAGCAATTATTCTTCTATCTCTTATATCATTTTTACTTTCTTTAATTCTTTTAGTTTCTTTCTTATAGCGATTATATTCTTTTTTAGCGTCATTATAACTAATTTCAACATTTCCCTGTTTACTTTTTTTTATTCTACGTGCTTTCTTTCCATGTTTATGTCGATTTGTATGTTTTTGATTTAAATCAGTATTTTCTCTTATTTCACAGTGGTCATTATGTATTCCTTCATCATAACTTTGTTCTTCTATATATTCTGGTATATGTGTATTATACATTCTTTGTTCTTTCTTTTTTTTTTTCCTTTTTTCTTTATTTAATTCATCTCCCCATGCTTCTTCAATTGTACAATAGGACATTTAATTATAATATAGAAAATATTTTTTAAAAAATAAAACAATATCTTTATAAATTTAAAAAAAATGATAATTATAATTCTTTTAATTTCCCCCACATTAACTTTATAACATTAAATAAAATAGTCAAATATATAATGATTGGGGCGGCAGGCAAAGATATTAAAAGAAATAATAAACCAACAACTATAACGAGTGCTTTAACAGCAAAACCTACATATTTCATAACTCCTCCGGTAGGTATATCAGTACTGTCTCCTTTTCCTCCAACTTGTATCATATTACTATTACTAAAGAAAACTAAATTTATTTAATTTAATTATTCTTAAATTAAAAAAATAATTTCTTGATATTAATTAATATGAAACAAAATATTTTATATAATTTATTATTATTAATTTTGATTGTAATCGTTTATTACGTAACTGTATCAAATAATATTGTCAATAATCCTAAAGTAAATAATATAATGAATAGATTAACAGAAGGTTCTGTTAATACTGTTTTATTATTAGTTATTATAGGATTAACACTTACCGAAGATTTAAATGTAGGATTTTTATTAAGTATAATTTATTTAGTTGTTCTTATTAGAACTAACCATACTAAAGAACAATTTAGAAGTGGACCTTCTCCATTAAACTGTAAAACATATGGAGATAGTAGAGAAAAAACAGGAGTTGCTTTCTATCCTTTACACGATAATATGGAAGAAAACTTAGCGTGTTAATTATAGATAAATTTAAAATTTTTTAATTATTTTTAAAATATTATATTATAGTAATATTTTAAAACTAAAATGGATGTCTATAAGAAAATAAATTCTCTTAACCAAAGTAAAATTTTCGCGGGTATTTTAATGATTCTTATGAATTTAGGTTCTAAATATATTGCTTTAGAACTTAGTGAATCTCAAGAAGAATTTCTCAGTAATATAGTTATTAGAAGAATTGTTATTTTCGTTGTAGCCTTTATAGCAACAAGAGATATTATTATTTCACTCATTTTAACTGGTGTATTTATCTTATTAGTTAGTGGATTATTTAACGATAATAGCGATTTATGTATTATAAAAAAACATAATCCTCAAACCAAAATGATTACTAAAGATGATGTTATTAAAGCAAAAAAAATTATTAAAAAATACGAAAATCAAAAGTTAACGAAGTCAAAGGTGTCTAATTAATAAATGTCTAATTTATAAATCTAAATTAATACTTTTACTACCACTACTTGAATTTAAATTATTATTAGATAGTGTTTCCATTAAACCATTAACATCGGGTGGCCCATTCATACTTGGTCTTGAACTAGAAGTGCTGTCATTCATATCACCCCCCCCTCCTCCTCCCCCTCCTCCGAATAAATCTCCCATTAAATTACCAAAACCACCTAAACCTCCTCCGCCACCCCCACCCCCACCTAAACTACCCATTAAATTACCTAAATCAAAACCTCCCCCTCCTCCACCTCCTCCACCTAAACCCCCAAATCCTCCTCCGCCTCCTGAAGAACTCGGAACTGGAGAAGAAGCATTATTACCCATAGTGTTAGCAGCAGCACTAGCAAATTGTTTCATTAAATCCGGATTCTGTCTCATTACATCTTCCATTCCAGGTAATGAAGATTTAAACATTGTATTTGTTAAATGGAACATAAAAGCACTACCTCCTAAAGATAATAATAATCTTAATTCGGGAGCCATACTTGCTTTAGATTTGTATTTTTGGTGTAATTCCTCGAAAATATCATCATACTCATTAATACCTTCGTGAACGTTTTCAGACCAACCTTCTAATTTTACATCAAACGGGTCAAATTTATTATTAAGAAATTCTATAGCAGTAACAAAAGCAATTAACATTTTTCTCTGGAATTTTACACTTTGGTCCATATCTCTCTGATTCTTTAATCTATCGAATTCGTGTTTCATCTCTTCGTAACTCGAAGACATACTAAACTTTTTATGAGTTTTAATACCCTTTTTTTCCAATCTCTCTAAAATACATAATAATTTAAACTTTTCTTCTTGTACCTCCTCATAACTCATTTCCTTAGGAGGTATTACTACTTCTGGTATTTTTTTCTCTTGTGTTTTTATAGGTTCGGGATTATTAAAAATAGTAGGATTATTTAAATCCCCTAAAGGATCGTTTTTTTTCATATCCATAATATTTAAAGGGTTATCATTCAAATCAATACTATTTAATCCTTCGGGTTCTTCCTTCTTTTTCTCTAAAATATCGTCCCCAAATAAATTTAAGGTAGGTTCCGCCACTTTATTAATATCAAATTCTTTTACATTTATTGATACATTTTCCTTTTTAAAATTATTACCTAAATTAATACTATTATTCATACTCCCTAAAGAATTTTCTTTTTTATCGTCTTTACCCAATTTACTCTTATTTACTAATAAATCTAAACCTATATCTGATTTTTTATTATTAACACTTAGATTAGGTGATTTAAAAGAATTATTGCCTAAAGAAATATTTTTAATATTATTGTTAGGGGTTATATTAATTTCTGTAGCATTCCCTAAATCTAAATCAAGGTCTAAATCAACTGTTTTAAGATCGTCAGAATCTAATTCTAAATTTAATGAATTCATTTAATCAATATTAGAAAACTATTATTTGTATATTACGCAGTATATAAAATCCATAAATTATATTTAAATAGTAAAACTAATATTATATATTTAAAGTTATTTACAATCCAATTGTATTTGATAAATATTCATTAGAAATGTATCTGCCAAATCGTCTCTTTTTTTATGATTATTAAATATTTCTATCCATTCTTCCTTATTTTCCATAAATTCTAATAATTCTAAACAAAACTTTTTAGCAAGTTCTTTGTTTTTTTTATATTTATCTTTAATATTTAATTCTTTTTCTATAGTTTTTTTATTTTCTATAAATTTATTTTTTTCGTCAGTTTCCTCTAAATACAAATTTACTTTTAATTTATTATTAGCTGATAAAAATAATATCTTATCAATTTGTTTAGTAATATCATTTTGGTCTACTCTCCCCCTAATTAAAAAATATGAATACAAAATCATCTGTATACTTTTCATTTTAGGATTTTTAAATGCCGGTTGATTTTCTATAGTTATTACATCTACATTTAATAAATATTTTCTATTATCCAATTCTCTAATTAAATTTTCAGCAACTAATTCCGTTTCATTCTTTTTATCCTTCTTCTTCTCCACTAAATTATAATCTTCTATACTTAATTTTTCAGATTTAAAATGCTTACTACAATAACCTATAAATCTATTATCCTTCTTTTCATAATAAATCTTTTTTTGACATAATTTATTATTTTTTTCTATAAAACAACAACCTATTTTATTAACCTCTATCATTTTATTACTATTTTTGAATTTTTTACTATGTGTTTTACAACAATAAGTATCAAATTCTATATTATAATACATTGAATTTTTATTACACATTTCTTTATTCTTTTTTAATTGTTTACAAGTAGGTATAGGTTTAGATTTTTCACCTATATTTATTATTTCCCAATTTAAAATTTTAAAACTATTATCATTTTTTTCCACTAAACAATAAGATAAATTTTTAATACCTATATCCCAACTTAGATATTTCATATATACTAACAAATATAATATATTATAAACCTAAACAAATATTTATAATATATTATGTTGATTTAGAGTTTTATAATCTCTTTAATTCTTTATAATTGATTTTGTCAAAGTTTTTTTATTTTTTTGATCTAATTACTTCGTTATATAAACTTTTTTTACATTTAGGAATATTCATATCCTCTATTTTTATTTCTACTAATTTTTTAGTTTTTTTATTATTATTTTTAGATTTCAATAAAGTCTTACAATCTAATTCCCCTTTACTAAATCTTCTATCTCTCAATCTAATTTCAGTATATCCAGATTTTTTCTTAGTATTTAATGTACATAATAAAGGGTATTTGCGTATTAAATATACCGCACTATCGTGTATCCTATTTTTTGTCCTATTTATTTGCATTCCACCCGGTTCTTTATAACACCTTGTTCTACAAGTTACATTAGTGAATCTTAGAACTCCGCCGTCTTTTAAATAATATTTTATAGATCTTTCGTAATCCTCTTTATCGTCAATTGTCCTAAGTTCTGCTTTTTTATTATTTACTACTCCAGTCATAAACCCTATAATATATACTAATTTAGTAGTGGTATAATCGTCAATATTTTTAGTAGTAGGTTTCATAAAATAAGGATTTTCAACTGGATATACACCCCAATTATCACATTTCTTCTGTTTTGCAGTTTCAAATGCGAATTCTATAAATTTATGTAAATCTTTCATATTATGTAATCTATTATTTTTCTTATCATAAGTTTCGTCTATTTTGTCTATTACAACACCGTCTTTATTATTAAAAATTTTAAATATATGACTAATATCGTCATCCATATAAAAAATTCTTTGTTTCTCTTTGAAATAATTTGCCATAAAAATTCTAATATTTTTTATTCCGGGTTTCCCTACTACTATTTTGTTATAATGTTTTTTCTCTATTTCACCTTCATATATCTTTTTTTGTTCTTCATCTGAAACGAAAATTATAATTTTTTTAGGGTCAATTTTATGTTCAATTAATAATTTTAATGTTTTTTTTTTTAGTATAAGAGGTCTTTTATAAGAGGGGATTGCTACTATATATTTATTTAGCATATACATTATAAAAATATTTTTATAAATACAAAACATTATAAAATAAAAAGCATTTTTATAAAAATAATAATATAGTAATATAGTAATATATTAATATGTCAAGTCCTCATTGGTTAACTGGAGAAATAATAGATGAAAATACAACACCTTGGGTTTTAGGTATGAATAAAAGTTATTTTTTATTAGGTGTTAAAGCAATAGGAATATTCTTATTAGTGTTTATTATATTAACATTGGATTTCCTTGCTTTATCTGTATCTTTACAATGTAATAGAAAAAGTCCTAGTTTGTTATCAGCAATATATGCCTTCTTTTTTGGACCTATATATTTATTAATAAATTATTATTTTGTTAGAGTATTATCAAAAGGAGAATCCTGTGAATTTTCTTCGGAAAACCCTTTTTCACTTTAATAAAATGAGTGTTTAATAAAATGAGTGTTTAATAAAATGAGTGTTTAATAAAATGAGTGTTTAATAAAATGAGTGTTTAATAAAAATGTTTGTTTAATAAAAAATATATAATAATAATATAAATGAATTTACAAGATTTTAGAAATAACCAAGAACTTATTGGTGCTTTAGTAATAATATTTATAATTATGGCAACCTATTACTATTATTTATATAAAGAATATCGAAAAACAAAAGATACTTATGATAGTAAAAGACACGTAAGTATTTGCCCAGATTATTGGATTTTAACAAGTAATTCTAATCCAGAAGATAAAATTATTAAATGTAAAAATGAAAAAAATATTGGAAGGTGTAATCATAATATAGATAAAGATTTCAGTTCTAAATTATATCAAGACGATATCGCAAAATGTAAATGGTCTAAATATTGTAATGCTCCGTGGGAAGGAGTTGACCACTTATGTGCGGATTTAACTGTAACCCAATTAGAAACAAATAAATAATTTTTTATTATTTCTTATTACAATAATTAGTTCTTAAAACTGATTTATAACTTTACTAATAATAACTTGTTAAATACTAATAACTTGTTAAATACTAATAACTTGTTAAATACTAATAAATTGTTAAATGAATTTACTATTAGTAGATAAATATAAACCTAAAAAAATAGAAGATATACAAGGAAATAAACTTCAAATAAAAAGATGTAAAAAATGGATTACTGATTTCAAAAATAAAAAAGAAAATACTAAACCCTCTTTATTATTATCCGGTCCACCCGGTATAGGTAAAACAAGTCTAGCTTTATTACTTTTAAAAGAATTTGAGTATGATATAATAGAATATAATGCTAGTGACGTTCGAAATCAAAAATTAGTAAAACATAATTTACAAAGTATTATTGGTAAAATTAGTATTAGTAGTCTTATGGGAGGTTTAAAACATATTGGAATTATTATGGATGAAGTTGACGGTATGAGTTCAGGAGATAAAGGAGGAGTATCCGAACTTATTTCATTTATTAATCCAAATAAAGGAAAAAGAAAAAAGGACAAAGTAAATTTACATTATATTAATCCGATTATTTGTATTTGTAATAATGATAATGAAAAAAAAATGAAAGATTTAAAAAAAGAATGTGAACATATTAAATTCGTTTTACCCAGTATTAGTGAATTATATTCTTATGCCGCAATAATAATAGAAAAAGAAAATATTGATATTTCAGAAGATGATATACTTTCTATAGTTACCTTCTGTCAACACGATATTAGAAAAATGATTTCTATTATTGAAAATATAAAATTAAGTCTTAAAAATAATGATAAGAAAAATATTCAAACAATTTTGGATTCTATGGAACAAAAACATAAAGATACATATTTACTAACAGCAAGTTTTAATATAATGAATGAATATAAAGATATAGATTCAACGATTCGTATTTATAATACGGATAAAAATATGATAGGATTAATCATTCACGAAAATATATTCGGTTTTATGAATAATTATAAAATAGATGAATCTGAAAAATTTAATATAATAAAAAATATCTTCCAATATATGTCTTATAGTGATTACTTTGATAAAGAGATATTTACCAATTGTAATTATGGTTTTCACCAATTAAACGCAGTCTATAAATGTTGCGTTCCTTCATATTTATTAAATCAACACAATAAATATTCCACATTGAAATTTACATCAAATGACATTCAATATACTAAAATTCTTAGTAAATTTTCATTACAATATAATAACTACAAAAATAAAATTTATATAAATAGGAAAATAAATAACTTATCCAATGAATCACAACATATACTATATTCATATTTCATAAAATCAATCGTTTTAAATAATAATATATTAAAAATGGATTGCTATAAAGAAAATATAAATACTAAAATAAAATTCTTAATTGAAAAATATGACATCAAACCAGAAGATTTAGAGAAAATGTATAAATTAATTCTAAATAGAGCAAAAAATACTAAATATGATAAATTATATTCTCAACTCGCAAGCAAAGAATTAGATAAAAAATATTTTGAAAAATACCTTAAATTACTTTCCATTTGAATTATGATTTATTCTTTTTTTATTTGTCTTATTCTTTGTTTTATTTTTATTTGTCTTATTCTTTGTTTTATTTTTATTTGTCTTATTCTTTGTTTTATTCTTTTTCCTTTGGGGTCCAAATTTCCCCTTTTTATTTTTAGATTTTTTTTTCTGTAAAAGACCTTTTTGTCTTAAAGGATTTTCTTTACTTTTCATTAATTTGGATTTCCTTTTACTTACTATATAACCATATTCATTCATAACAAAGTCTTCTTTTGTTAATCTTCCCTGTGTCATTCTTGCTTTTCCGTGCCATACTTCTGCTCGTGTTCCATATCTTTTAGTTCTTAATCTTCCCATATATTATATTAAAAGATATAAAATAAAATGAAAATTATAAATTAATAGTATTTAATAAATTATTTATTTTTTCCTATTTTAATTTCTACTTTTACCTTTACCTTTATTATTTTTTTTACCTTTACCTTTATTATTTTTTTTACCTTTACCTTTATTTGTTCTTTTACCTTTACCTTTATTGGTTCTTTTACCTTTACCTTTATTGGTTCTTTTACCTTTACCTTTATTGGTTCTTTTACCTTTACCTTTATTGGTTCTTTTACCTTTACCTTTATTGGTTCTTTTACCTTTACTATGTTTTTTTATTCCACTACCTGCTGCTGCTGCGGAATTAGGAATTTCACATTCTAAAGTCATATATTTAAATTCTTCTGCTAACCCACTAACTGTATGTAAATTAAAATTATTACTATTTAGATTTTGGGAAAAAATTACGGATAAAAGTTCATCTTTATAAAAATCAACTAAAGAATTATATGTGGAATCAAAATGAGGGTAAAAGTATGATTCGGTAAACAGACTATCGATAGAAAAACATATTGGTTCTCTAGCTGGAAATTCTTCTCTAAAATATAAACACATTTTACTTATTGATATAGGATTTGGTATAGGTGGCAGTGCTCCGCACTCTATATTATTGCATTCATAAATGAAAAAATTTGTTTTAGTGTCGTCTTTTTTAATCTCTTTTTTAACATCATCATCGGTCTGAACCCCTAAAAACCATCCAGGTATATATCCAGAGTTGTCTAATCTTTCAGGGAAACTAATTCCAGCGAACTTTTGTTTTATTAAATTTATATGAGTGGTATTTTCTGCCATTTATATATTATAATTAGAAAAAAATATAATATAAATTATTTATAATATAAATTAATTATAATATAAATTATTTATAATAAACTTCCAAGAGGAATTTCACTAATTACTTTCATAATTCTGTCAAATTCTGCTTCCATTCTTTCCGGTTCTTTTATAAAATCTTGACTTGCGTCTATTGTTATAACTTTAATACCATTTTCTTCTTCCCTTTTTAACCATTCTTCGTGTAGTTTATTGAGTTCTTCCAGATAATCTAAAGGAATACCACTTTCCCCAGTTCTATCTCTTTTCATAATTCTATTATTACAAATATCTTTACTCGTCTTGAGATAAATATAAACGTCTCCTTCTAAATTAAATTGCTCAGAAAATACATTAAACCATTGTTGATATATATTATATTCTATTTCACTAATGTTTCCTCTCCTATAATTACATTCCATAAAAACATTCTTATCTGTGTAAACTGAACGCTCCACAAAATTAATTTTTCTATGACATTCGGTACTATTATCTTTTCTCATATCTAAAATATCCTTAGTTCTACTAATAAACGCGTTCATCTGAAAAGCAAAACCATATTTTTCCTGGTCTTCATAGAAATACTCTAATAGATTTTTACCGGTTGAATCTTTTGTATTTAACCACTGTTCCACTGGTTCCTTCTTTATAAAAGCATTTTCAATATTTTTTCTTTTAAAATACTTTTCAAACTCTTCGATAAAAGTTGTTTTTCCAGCGCCAATATTTCCTTCAATATAAATAAACATTATAATATAATTATTCCTTTTTTATAATTATTCATTTATATATCAATTTTTTTTTATTTAAAAAAACAAATGTAAAAGGTAAATATGTCAAAATCAATTAATATCTATTACACTGGAATAGGAAGTAATAATAAGACAATATTTAATGAAAAACAATTTAGAAGAATTATTCATAATAATATATACCGTTTTCATTTATTAGGATTAGAATCATATTTACAAGAAGCAGTTGAAAATCCATTAACCTGTGATATTCGATTATTATTAGACTTAACTGGTGCCTATAAATCTATATTATAATTCTATATTATTAACATTATTTTTCTTATAATAATCTAATTCATACGTTTTTTCGTGACACCAATCTCCGTCATGTTCTCCTTGTTTTCTTGAGAAACCATATAAAAATATATTTTTTTTATTTGTAATAGAATTAATATAATGATAACAAACAAATCCTGTTTGTGGTTGTTTTTTACCTGGATATTTTTTTATATATTTTTTATAATCTACTATTCTTAAATTATACGGGTTTTTTAAATTTTTTGTATTATCAGATAATATAATAATAGTATTATTTCTATTAAAAATTTTTATTTTTTGATTATCATATTCAGTTTTACCCCAGAATGAGTTTAAATGATTGGAACGCAAAAATAAAAGTTTTTTACAATCACTATTATTTAAATTCTTTAAATCATTCGAATTGAATTTTTTAAATGGTTCAATATGATTGAAAAAAATAAGTGTATTATTTATATTATTTGCGAATTTCATAATATCACTTACCTTAATTTCTGGATTATTGGCTATTAAATAATATTTATTATTATTATTATTCTTAAAATGTTCTATTTTACATGTTGTTATTAAAATATAAAGAATTATAATAATAAATATTGACGCGTAAAGTTTATCCATATATTTATATTTTATATTTTATATTTTATATTTTATATTTTATATTTTTTTATATTTTTGGTAGAATGTTCAATTTGTGAATCATTTCCTCCCCATGTACTACTAGCATCACATAATCCTTCAATTACATATGCATTAATTATTTTATTTTTAAATAATTCTAATAAAAATAAATCAATAGGTCTGTTAATGGGTAATTTTTTCATAATTTTCTTTACACACTTTAAATTGATAATATATCCGGAAGTAGAAAAACCACAAGTAGGAATATAAATATTTTTCGATACATATTTCTTCTTACCTGTATTTAGAAATGATATATAAATAATATCCCAGTCATTTGGGACTTTAGATAAATATTTTTTATAAGTATTAAAATTTTTATTAGGTTTTATATCATCTTCTACAATTATACATTTCTCTATATTTTTATCTAACATTTTTTCCCATAATCCATAATGACTATATATACATCCAATTTCTCCTTTTGATAATTTTAAATTTATTCCTGGTTTTATATTTTTGTCACATAGTGAATTAAGATTTGTATCATAATCTAATTTAACTTTATTTGTATCTACTATTACATTATTTCCGTCAATTGCTTCAAATCGAGTAACAGATAAATTTAAGTTTTTAAAATTTTTATTTATTTTTCGCATTCTATCTTTCGATTTATCCAGATTTATACAATAAATAGTCATATTTGTTATAAAATGTTCTGTTGATTTATTTGTTATAAAATAAATAAATAATACTATAATAATTGTTAAAGCAACAGATATCATTATTAATATTTACTAATATTTTTTTATAATTAATAATTTATAATTTTTTATATATAAGAAATATAAAAGAAAATATAATATAGAACTATTAACTATAGAACCAATGGAAGAACCACTACAACTTCAAAATATTTTAGCAAAAGAAAATAATTTTGTTACAGACGATTATGAGTGTGCGATTTGTTTAGACAGTTTAGACAGTTTAGACAGTTTAGACAGTTTAGACAATTGCGAAGAAAATAAAATTATACAACTCAATAATTGTAATCATAAATTTCACGAATCCTGTTTAAAACAATGGCTACTACATAATAATACATGTCCATTATGTAGAACAAATATTAATAATTTTATCGAAGCTAAAATTAGTTTATTATGTGGGAATTTATTTAAAAAAAAAACTATTATCGAAATACAAGAAGATAAAATTATATTTCATTCATATCCAAATAAAACAAATGAATTATTTAATTTAGACTATTTTAAAATAAAAAAAATGAAGATAACATTTAAAAATTGTAAAATTTATTATGCCAGAATAAATGGAAATGAAATTACTATAAAAAAAAAATATATTTATTTTGATAATTATAAATTATGTCACGATTTTTTTAAATGTCTTACAGAAATCATAATAAAATACTATAAGAAATATAATTTAACTTTTAATTATGTTTGATATTAGAAGAATTATAATATATAACAGAATTTACACATTTTAAACATATATTACTCCCAGATATACATATACCACAGAAACCGCACAAATTAGAACATACATATTCATTATCTGAAATATATTTTTTATGTTTTTCCCCTTTACACTTCATACAAATAACTAAATTATTTAGAAATTTTAATTCTTTTATTATTAGATATGATATATCTTCATTTATTAAATCTGTAAATATTTTTTCTACTTCTAAATAATATTCATCCATATAATATTATATATATTTAAATTTCTTGATCTTTTGTTTGTTCTACCTCTGTGTATAATTTGTTTTCAATAATACGGTTATTTGATGCTTCTACACCATTGTATAATGTGTTTTCTATTGTACGGTTTTTAGAAGTTTTATCATAAATATTACTATATTCTACATTTGAAATTATCATATTATCTTCTTGATTATACATAGGATTTGGTGTTAATTTAACACCCTTATTTTTTTGGACTTGACTATACATTTCTTCTTCTTTATATAAAGGATTATTTCTTTCACCGTTCCAGACTTCGCTATATGTGGGATTATTACATTTTTGTATCATACCATATTGTTTCGCGTCGGCATAAATAGGATTATTCATACTCCTTCCATTATTTATAACATGTATCTTATTTACATTTGAGTAATAATATTTTACACATAATATAAAAGATGCTATTAAAAGTAAAGATAATACAAATATTAATATTATCCAAAGTAAATACTTATGACCAATATTTGTTAGTTCACTATCATAATTAATTATTGTAATATTTGTATATGGTGTTGTTTGTGTTGATTTAGTAATTATAGGTATATTATTTGTTTTTGTAGTGGTTGTAAATATAGTAGGTTTTAAAATATCAGTTTTTTCAGTCATTTGCGAAGTAGTTGTTTGTAATATAGGAGTTGTTTGAGTTGTTTGTGATGTAGTTGTTTGTGGTGTAGTTGTTTGTGATGTAGTTGTTTGTGGTGTAGTTGTTTGTAATATAGAAGTTGTTGTAGTTATAGAAGTTGTTGTAGTGGTTAAAGAAGTAGTAGAAGTAAAAGAAGTAGTGGTTAAATGATTTATTAAAAAAGTATTACTTACTCTTGAAATATTATAATCTTCATTTACTACTTGTATCTTATAATTTTTATTATAATCATTATACTCTAAATCCCACAAATAATAATTATTTGAAAACTTATTTTCAACTAAATTCCTTATTAATTTATCATTATTTTCTAATAAATTTATACTAAAATTATTATAATTAGAATTATCCTCTAACCAACTAATATTAATTTGATTACCTTCCCTACTTACAAAGTCATACCTATTTTCATTCGGTTTTTCTACCAATAAACCATAACTATTAAATATGGGACTATATCTCTCGATTCCGGTGTCTTGCTCTTTTATCTTTATTCTTAAATCATAACTCGCAATATCATTAAAAATATCATCCAAATACCAATTATAAATATCTATTTGACTATCTATATTATCGACTATCGATAATTCTCTCATCCACTTAGTATTTACATAATATTCCAAATCTATATCTATGAAACCTTTAAATCCATTCCATTGAATTTCTAAATTTTTTTTAGGTATTATCACTGAATCACTAATAGGTTGTGTTACATTCATATTAGTTTTGATACTAAAATAATCTGATAAGATATAATTATTATTAGTATTAGTTAAAGAACTAGAAAAACCCTCCGTATTCGTAATTACTAACTTGAAATTATGATTTAATAAATCATAATAATTTAAATTTCTGGGAACGTTCCATAAATAATCCCCTTCAGTTACTAAATCATCTAACACTAAATCACCATTTTCATATGTTGATAAAGTATTAGATGTAAAAGAGTTCGTGTCTTGGTGTAATAAATAAATATGATAATCAGTTAGGTTAGATAACCAACTAATATTATATGAATGATCAATATATAATTCATCATTCATAGTAGGAAATATGAAATTTCCACTTGTAGCATTTACCGTTGGAAATATGAAATTTCCACTTGTAGCATTTACCGTTGGAAATATGAAATTTCCACTTGTAACTAAAATAAAACAGAAAAAAATTATATTCTTAAACATATTAGCATATATTTTACTTTAAAATCTTAAATATATTATTCAAAATTAGTTTTTATTTATTAATGTAAGAATAATCTTCTCCCAGAAATTGCCATATACATTCCATATTCGTCGCATGCATTTATTACCCCTTCATCTTGTATACTTCCTCCAGGATTTAAGATATATTTTACATTATATCTTTCGGCATAATCTATATTATCTCTAAAAGGGAAAAAAGCGTCAGAACTTAAAACTAATTCCGTCATATTCTCATTCAAAAATTTATCCTTTTCATCTTTTGTTAATAATTCCACATCATCCATAAATAATTTCCGCCATTCTTCCAATTCTATTTCCGTAAAATCCCCATTTACATATTTTATAACCGCATTCACCTTATCTTGTCTTTTTATTCCGTCCTTAAATTTATCTAATAACGCGATTGTCTTAGGATGTCTCTTCAAATTAAACACATTTGCTTTATTTCCAGCCAGTTTAATACAATCCACTCTATTTTGTTGTCCAGCACCAATACCTATAACTTGCCCTTTATTCGCAATTGTTATAGAATTAGAAGGAGTATATTTTAATGTTATGGTTGCCAATATTAAATCTTCTTTCTTTTCTCTACTTATTTCCCTATTTTCCGTCGGTACTTTCTCAAAATAATCATTTAATACCTTTTCATCATTACAATCTTGAGATACAGCAACACCCATTATTTCCCTATATTCTACTCTATTATAATCTATATCCCATTCACCCTTTATAATAGTAAATTTTCCTCCTTTCTTCTGTTTTAACATATTAAACGCATCTTCTGTATATCCTCTCGCTATTATACCATCACTCACTTCTCTTCTAATTAATCTAGCACAAGTTTCATCTACTATACCACTAATCGCTATGAAATCCCCAAATGAAGAAAGAGGGTCGCAATTACGAGCCCTAACAAATGCCCTCCCACTATGCGATTCATTCAAATCTTCATTGGTATATTTCTCCAAATCATATAATACCTTCTCTAAGTTAGTTATCACTCCTCTTGAAGTTCCTACTCCAGCAGGAGCAGTATGTTTAAATGAAGTAGCAGTCATATATCCTAAGTTTTTTTCAGCTTCATTAACTAGAAGCCAAGAATTAAATGCATCTAAATAATTAATATATCCGGGATTACCATTTAATACCTCAATAGGTAATTTGTTATTATTGATAGTAGAAATAAAAGCATTTGTTTGATATGGATTACAACCGTATTTAATTGGTGTTTGTTCAATATATTTCCTAAATTTAATCCTCTTATCGAAATAAGTAACTATATTTTGGTCATATTCTACAGTATGTTGGAATGCTTTTAAGGCTAAGTCTTTTCGTAGAAGTGTTAAGGATACTATATATTGATAAGAATCCATTAACTGCTGATAATCACTTGGATCCGTTAAAACTAGAACATTTTTATAATTTTTGGCTGCTGCCCTAATTAATGTTACACCTCCAATATCTATTTTTTCAATTATTTCCTCGTCTGTTGCGTTTTTTATATTAAAAGGATATAAATTTACTATTACTAAATCTATTTTCTCTAAATTATACATACTATTATTAAATTTCTCATAATCTTCTACATGTTCTAATATAGTAGGGTCATACAAAATACCTCCGTATATTTTGGGATGAAGAGTTTTAACTCTGCCACCTAATATTTCAGGAAAACCAGTGAAATCACTAACAGATTTAATTCTCTTAGTATAATCTACATCATTTAATTCTATATTTCCGTTTTGAATATTATCTACAATGTGATTATATGTCCCACCAGTGGAAATAATATTGTAATCATTATTGAAAAGAAATTTGACTAAGTCTATCAAATTACTTTTATCACTAACACTAATTAATGCGAGTTTCATTTTATAAACAAAATAATAAAAGATATTCTTAAATTAAAATATTTCACTATAAAATATTTTAAAAATTGATTTTTTTTTTACAAATTATAAATATTAAAAATGGCACAAGAAATAAAAATTCAAGAAACTAATAATAAAAATACTTCATTACTGGAAGATACTTATCCCTAATGTATGTGTAGTAATTGCCTATGTGGAAAAAGGAGTTGCTTCATCTGTGGTAGCGGAACTCTTCCATTAGACTATGAATTATGTAAAATACGCGATTTTTGTAGTGCTGGTTTAGAAGGATGTTTAGAAACTTCTATGTATATTGTAAATGGGAAAAAACACTATTTGGGTCCACTTGATAATTATGAAAGGACTGATTTTATTGGTCAATTGGCAAAATGTAATAATTGTCGTTCTCATAAAGATTATGAATTAAAATAATTTTAAAAATTGATTTTTTTTTTGTAAATTATAAATATTAAAAATGTATAAATTAACTGTTGAAGAAGAAACTATAAAAGAAACACAGGAAGAAGAAAAAATTAATCTTCTTTCTTCTAATGATATTAAAGGAATTTCTGAATATATATTAAATGAAGCCAAAAACATTATTGTAATGACTGGTGCCGGAGTAAGTGTATCTGCTGGAATACCGGATTTTAGAACTCCGGGAACAGGTATATATTCTAAATTAGAAGAATATGATTTACCTTGCCCGGAGGCAATTTTCTCAATTGATTATTTTAAAGAAAATCCGGAACCATTTTATACCTTTGCGAAGGAAATATACCCTGGATTACATTGCCCAACGCCTGCACATTATTTTATAAAATTGCTGGCTGATAAGAATATTCTACAGAGAGTTTATACACAAAATATAGATAGTCTTGAACATATTGCGGAAATAGACAAATCACTTATTGTTGCGGCACACGGAAACTTTGACACGGCAACTTGTATTGAAACAGGAGAAAAAATAGACCCCGAAGAAGTTAAAGAATATATACTTTCGGGTAAAGAAGGATGGGAAGAAATGAATGAAAAATATGGTGGTCTTGTAAAACCTGATATTGTATTTTTTGGGGAACAATTACCCACTATATTTCATAAACTACTTGAAGAAGATTTCCCTAAATGCGATTTACTTATTGTTATGGGGACTTCCTTAAAAGTTAGACCTTTCTGTTCTCTTATTGACTATGTTCCTAAAAATATTCCAAGATTACTAATTAATAGAGAGGAAGTTGGAGTAAAAGAAGATAATGAATTGTCTTTTATGATACAACAAATGGAAGGATTTAAATTCGAAGATGAATGCGGAGATGTTTCACTTCTAACAGATTGCGACAAAGGAGTTAGAGAACTAGCAGATGAACTAGGATGGTTGAATGAGTTAGAAGAATTAATTTCAACTGGAAAAAATAAATTGGGAAATAAAGAATGAATTTTAATAAATTAAAATATTTCACTATAAAATATTTTTAAAATTTATACAATTATCTTTTTCATTCCATATTTTTCTAAATCTTATATCTAATTTTATACTTTTATTTTTTTTTATACTTTTATTTTTTTTTATACTTTTATTTTTTTTTATACTTTTATTTTTTTTTATACTTTTATTTTTTTTAATAATGTTTTTGTTGTTAGAAATAATATTATTGTTCATTTTATATTTTAGTAAATTTTTCAAATATATTGTTTTATCATTTGATTTTTTAACATTTTTAATTTCTTTACCTAATAAATTAGTAATTTCATTTATAAAAAAATTGGCTATTTTAGTTTTGGATAACGTTTCCAATTTTTTAATATTTTTTATTTTAAATTTATCTTTATTATTATTTATACCTCTATCACTATTTATACTTAAATTATTAGTAAATATTATTCTAATTATTTCATTATCTTTAATTAAATCGCAATAAAGTGGTATATGATCTGAATATAAATTATTATACCAATTTTTTTTATTTATACTTTTTATATGTTCTTCTCTATTTAATTTTTTATATTTAGTACCTAAAAATCCATACCTATATTGTTTATAAAAATCGGTTATCTTAATTTTATTTTTACTCACTTCAATATAATGTTCTTTATCAAATTTTATATCTAAATCTTCTGGATAAGTAATTATCATTGTTTCGGCGTTAGTCCAATCTCCTCCCTTAGTAGCGGATTGTGCGTTTTGAAAGAAATTATAGGGTCTATATTTCGCAACAATATGTCTAGATATTAATAATTTATATTTCATTTTAGATAATAAATTACCTAAATAATTTATATCGGAAATGCCATCATTTTCATTTACATTACCATAATATACATTACTATCTCCTCCTAATATTATTTTGAATTTTTTATAATCCTTCGAATTTTTTATTTTTTTTAAAAGCTTAATAATTTCATTTGATATTTGTTTTCCTTCCATATTAGAAGCACTGTGAATATTTACTAATATAATATCTTTATAAATATGATATATACGGTGTTTAATAATATATTTCATACCTTTATCTTCGCATTTAGTCTTATTATGCGTAATAGGTTTTATAATATTACCCAAAAATTTAATTGGATATTGAGTTTTATATTTATTATTATCTACATAATCTATTTCTTTTTTTAATGTAATGAATTCATCATTTGGTCCATTTACCTTGTAATTATGCCATTCTTCATTCATAGTAGTTATTATAATTTTAGGTTTGTTATTAGATAAACAAGGTATTTTATGGAATATATTATAAATTATATATAACATATCATAATGCCAATTTTCTCTATTTTGTATATCATTATTTCCTAATTTTGTATATAATGATTCAAAAATACAGGGTGTTTTAGAAAGTTTAAAAGGAGAATGAATGTTTCCTGCATTATTATACACTGCTTCAAAACCCGCAATATTATTAAATTGTGGTTTGCCACTAAATAATACATTTGGTATTTTTTCAAAATTATTCCTTTTTTTTATATTAATTAATATTGATATAATGGAATTTTTTTTATGTTCTTCGTTAAATATATTATCAATATTATTGAATATTTTTAATGATTTAATTAAAGATTTAAAATTATCATATATATTTTCTAATTTATTATCCATTTATACTATAAAATATATATTTATTTTTTAAAAATTAAAATATTCTATAAATATACATGGGAGAAACAAATAATTTAATAGTTTTAGTAATAATAATTATAGTATATATATATTTATATAAACAACAAAATACCATAAATGATAATATGGGTAATATGGGTAATTCAAATCCGTGTACTGATAAATTAAGTGATTTGGAATATTTAGAACATATGATTCCGCATCATCAAGTTGCCATTGATATGTCTGTTTTATTACAAGAGAAAACTAAATCAAATGTAATGCTTAATTTATGTAGAGAAATAATAAGAATACAATCCTATGAGATATTGGAAATGGAAAAAATGAAATCATATAAAGGAAGTCTTTTTTCTAATAATAAATGGGCAAAAGAAGATATTAAAACAAAATTAGATATGTATAATCCTACTTTATCAAAAGCAAAAGAAGGCGATTGTAATCCCTTATTTTTTAAACCAAACGACCATTCAAAAATGATGAAAGGGATGAAAATAAACGAAAAAAGTTATTTAGAACATATGATACCACACCACCAAGTTGCGATTGATATGAGTAGACGTTTATTATTACATACAAATAATTCTTATTTGTTGGAATTTTGTAGAAACTTAATAATAGACCAACAAAGAGAAATATTATATATGAATAATTTACTTAACAAAAAAAATTATTTATATAAAAGTGAATTATTATAAATAAAAGTGAATTAATAAATTAAAATATGTTATAAATAATAAATAAAGTGAATTAATAAATTAAAATATTTTATAAATATAAATGGGAGAAGCAAATACTTTAATTGTTTTAGTAATTATAATTATTGTATATATATACTTATATAAACAAAACCATATTTATCAAGAAAATTGGGAGGTTTATAAACAAAAACCATACGGACATATTAAAACAGGTTCCGAACCTATGAATTATTATGTTCAAAAAAGGTATAGGAAACCATATAGATATCCTTTTCAATTTATGAAAACAGCACCTTTCAATCATTTATCTCACTTGGATTAATTTTATTTCTTTTTATTAGATTTATTCTTTTTAACTGATTTCTGTTTTTTTCTCGTATTCTTTCTCTTAGCCGAATTTGGTTTTTTTTTCTTAACCGATTTATTTTTCTTACCCTTTTTGGAAGTTTTTTTTCTTCTTTTTAATCCGGCAATAACAATATCTGGAGGCATTGTTAACGCTTGTTTATAGGAGGGAAGCGTAAGAAGATCCACAACATCACCATAGCCTTTAGCTTTGGCTAAGGACATAGCTTTACCTTCACACTCCTTGTCTCGGTTGGTTGGTATTTTGCCATTATGCTCCCCCAGCAGTTCCCTGACAACATCAGCGTGGCCTTCCCTCGCCGCAATACACAGTGGGGTGTCTTTATTATCGGTCCTCTCCTTATTTGGGTCGGCGCGGTGCTTCATCAGCTTGGCGACAACATTAAAGTGGCCATTCTGCGCGGCAACGAACAGTGGGGTGGCTCCATCGTCGGTCTTTGCCTGGTTTGGCTTGGCGCCTTTCTCCAGCAGCAACTTGACAACCTTATAGTGGCCTTCCTGCGCGGCCACGAACAGCGGGGTGGCTCCTTCGTCGGTCCTTGCCTGGTTTGGTTCGGCGCCGTGCTCCAGCAGCAGCTTCAAACACTCGGTGTCGCCTTTCCACGCAGCCATATACAGCGGCGTGGATCCTTCGTCGGTCCTTGCCTGGTTTGGGTCGGCGCCGTGCTCCAGCAACAGCTGCAAGCACTCGGTGTGGCTGTCCTGCGCTGCCATGTACGCCGGGGTGGCTCCATCGTTGGTTGTTGCTTGGTTTGGTTCGGCGCCGTGCTCCAGCAACAGCTGTAAGCACTCGGTGTTGCCGTAGTGCGCGGCCATGTACGCAGGGGTGATTCCATCGGTGGTCCTCTTCTGGTTTGGGTCGGCGCCGTTCTCCAGCAGCAGCTTCAAACAGTCTGCGTGGCCTTGACCCGCGGCAACGTCCACCGGGGTGACTCCATCGATGGTCTTTGCCTGGTTTATGTCGGCACCGTGCTCCAGCAGCCGCTTCAAACACCCTGCGTGGCCGTTCTGCGCGGCAACGAACAGTGGGGCGACTCCTTCGTCGGTCCTTGCCTGGTTTGGGTCGGCGTTGTGCTCCAGCAGCAGCTTCAAACAGTCTGTGTGGCCTTCCTGCGCGGCCACGTACAGTGGGGTGGCCCCAGTGTCGGTCGTTGCCTGGTTTGGATCTATTTCTGGATGCTCCAGCAGCAGTTTGACAACATCAACTTTGCCCTTCTTCGCGGAAATGAACAGTGGGGTGGCTCCATTGGTGGTCATCGCCTGGTTTATGTCGGTGTTGTGCTCCAGCAGCAGATGCTTGACCTTTTTATCGTTTCCATTCTTAGCGGCTTTAAATAAATCATTACTATTTGACATATATATATATAATATATTTTATTTTTTATTTCAAATAATAATTAATTTACATTCCACATTATCTAAATATTTAATTTAATGTATTATTTCATACAATAAATTATATATTTAATTAAAAAAATATTTTAGATTATTCCTTTTTAAAGGATTTATTCTTTTTAAAGGATTTATTCTTTTTAAAGGATTTATTTTTTTTTCTAGTATTCTTTCTTTTAATAGATTTATTATTTTTTCTAGTATTCTTTCTTTTAATAGATTTATTCTTTTTAAAGGATTTATTATTTTTTCTAGTATTCTTTCTTTTAATAGATTTATTCTTTTTAAAGGATTTATTATTTTTTCTAGTATTCTTTCTTTTAATAGATTTATTATTTTTTCTAGTATTCTTTCTTTTAACAGATTTATTCTTTTTTCTAGTATTCTTTCTTTTAATAGATTTATTTTTCATACCTTTTTTGGAAGTTTTTTTTATTCTTTTTAATCTCCCACCCCCCCCCAACCCTTTCCAGTAGCGGCTATCGTCGGATTCTTCGGATTCTTCGGATTCTTCGGGTTCAGAATGTTCAGAATATTGAATAAATATAATTGCTTCATTATCTGAATATTCTTTTGCTACTTTTTCTTCTGCGTTTGACACTGCTTTTTTTGCTTCTGCCAATGCTTTTTTTGCTTCTGCCAATGCTGCTTTATTTCTTCCTTTTTCTGATGCTTTTAATGCTTTTAATGCTTCTAATGCTTCTTCTAATTCTTTTTCTGCTTTTTTTTTTGCTTCTTCTCCTTCTACTTCTTCTCCTTCTTTTCCTTCTACTTCTTCTTCTACTTCTTCTGTTTCTATTTCTTCTTCTTCTTCTTCTGCTGCTGCTGTTGCTGAGACTGCTTCTGTTTCTATTTCTTCTTCTTCTTCTTCTGCTGCTGCTGCTGCTGCTGCGTCTTCTGCTTCTGCTGCTGCTTGTGCTACTTCATCTGCTGCTTCTGCTGCTGCTTCTGTTGCTTCATCTGCTTCTTCTTCTTTTACTGTGGTACACTTTATTCGTTTCTTTTTATATCTAAACATAAAAATATGTTTCATTTCATCTTGTAAATTTTTATTTTTTAAATCACTACCTACATAAGTAACTCTAAAATATTCTCCTGTTTGTGCACCCTTTTTAACTCCTTTCTTATTACGAAAGTCTTTGGAATCATAATTAAAAAAAAATGGGTTTTCCCAGTCTAAAACTGGATAATTATTTATCATATGGGATGAGAATTTATTCGTCGTTTTTATATAATTATATTTTATATGTGCGTGTGAAGCTGTATTATCAAATTTTTTAAAATTGAAATCTTTACAATTTAGTTTTTTGTCCTCTGTACCAAAAAATTCTGTTATTTTTTGTGTTATTTCTTTATTTTTTTTTTTTTTTAAAACGAATTTTTTTTTTTTTTTTTTTTTTTTTTTTTTTTTTTTTTTTTAAAACGAATTTTTTTTTTTTTTCTTTTAATATTTCTAATATTTGTTTATACGTAATATTGTTAGACGTGTCACCTATTAACGATTTAAAGTACTCACGACTTTTTTTAATATAATATTTATTTTTTAAGTTATCTTCAAATCCACTTATATTACCTAAAATTATTTCCCTAATATTTTTTTTTTTTTTTTTTTCTTTTTTTTTTTTTTGTTTTAAACTCAGATTTGAATCATTTGAATCATTTGAATCATATGGATCATATGGATCATATAATTTTCTTTTAAATATATAACCATTTAATAATAGTAAATTCACCATTTTGTTTTTTTCATCTTTTAGCGGGGTGTCTCCATCGGTCTTATCCGCTAGATTCTGGACAAACTCCATCGGGGTTTCTCCGGTACGCTTCCTGTTTGGGTCGGCACCGGCATACAGCAGATAAGCGACAATCATACTTTTGCCTTTAAGCATGGCAACTTCAAGTGGGGTGTTACCATTATAAACTTGATCAATATTAAACTTAACATCATTATTAAACTTAACATCAGTAATTTCGAGCAAATATTGCACAACTTCTTCGTGCCCTTCCCGACAGGCAGCCCACAAAGCAGTTGCTTCGTTTTTGAGGACGGTGCCGGGGTTGACTCCTTTGGCGACCAGTTGCTTCATAAAAAAAATACGGCCTTCCTGCGCAGCCATGTAAAGTGGGGTGGCTCCATCGTCGGTCTTTGCCAGGTTTGGCTTGGCGTCGTGCTGTAGCAGATAGTCGACAGCATAACCGTTGTTATACTTAACGGCAACGTGTAGCGGGGTGGTTCCATCGGCGGTCCTTGCCAAGTTTGGGTTGGCATTATGCTTCAGCAGCTCCCAGACACCATAACGGTAGCCGCTCTTAGCTGCTATCCACAGCGGGGTGGCTCCATCGGTCATTGGCAAGTTTGGGTCGGCTTTGTGCTCCAGCAACAGCAGCAAGCACCCGAGTCGGCCATTCTGCGCGGCCACGTGCAGTGGGGTGGCTCCATTGGTGGTCGCTGCCTGGTCTGGGTCGGCTTTGTGCTTCAGCAGCAGCTCCAAACACCCTACGCGGTCGTTCCGCGTGGCCACGATCAGTGGGGTGGCTCCATCGGTCATTGGCAAGTTTGGGTCGGCGTTGTTCTCGAGCAGTATCTTCAAACACTTTGTGTGGTTTTTCTGTGTGGCCATGAGCACCGGAGTGGCTCCATTGGTGGTCGCTGCCTGGTCTGGGTCGGCTTTGTGCTTCAGCAGCAGCTCCAAACACTCGACGTAGCCTTTCTGCGTTGCCATGATCAGTGGGGTGGCTCCATCGGTGGTCATTGCCAAGTTTGGCTCGATGCCTTTATGCTCCAGCAGCAGCCTCAGACACTCTGCGTGCCTTTTCTGTGTGGCAATGAGCACCGGAGTGGCTCCATTGGTGGTCGTTGGCAGGTTTGAATCTATTTCTGGATGCTTCAGCAGCAGCTTCAAACACTCTTCGTGGCCATTCTGCGTGGCCATGATCAGTGGGGTCCGTCCATCGGTCTTAAACATGTTTGGGTCTATTTCTGGATGCTCCAGCAGCAGTTTGACAACCTCAACGTTGTCTTTCTTCACCGCAATCTCCACCGCAATGTGCAGCGGGGTGGCTCCATTGGTCTTAAACATGTTTGGGTCTATTTTTGGATGCTCCAGCAGCCGTTTGACAACATCAAAGTGGCAATTCAGCACGGCCACGTGCAGCGGGGTGACTCCTTCGGTCTTATCCGCCTTGTTTGGATTCGTTATATCAATACCTTTTCCTGCTGCTTCTATTGCTGCTGCTGCTGCTGCTGCTTTTTTTTTTTCTTCTTCTTTATTGAATTCTGTCATTGTTTCCAGTGCGTTTTCTGTTGTTGCTGTTGTCATTTTAGCCAGTTTTTTCGTTGTGGCATTGAATTCTATCATTGTTTTCTGTGCGTTTGCTCTTATAATGTTTAATTGTGTTTCCTTTAATCTTTCTAATCTACTTTTCAGTAGAGCATTTACAACCCCAACGTGGCCTTGCTGCGCGGCAATGAACAGCGGGGTGGCTCCGTATTTGTCGGTCCTTTCCTGGTTTGGGTCGGCGTTGTGCTCCAGCAGCAGTTTGACAACCTCAACGTGGTTGTTCTTAGCGGCCACGTACAGTGGGGTGGTTCCATGGGTGGTCCGTGCCAGGTTTGGGTCGGCTTTGTTCTCGAGCAGCAGCTGCAAGCACTCGGCGCGACCGTTCATCGCGGCAACGAACGCTGGGGTGGTTCCATCGTCGGTCGTTGCCAGGTTTGGATCTATTTCTGGATGCTCCAGCAGCAGCTGCAAACAGTCTGCGTGGCCATTCTGCGCGGCCATGTATACAGGGGTGACTCCATCGTCGGTCTTTGCCAAGTTTGGGTCGGCGTTGTTCTCCAGCAGTATCTTCAAACAGTCTGCGTGGCCTTCATACGCGGCAACGCACGCCGGGGTGCCTCCAGTGTCGGTCCTTGCCAGGTTTGGCTTGGCGCCTTTCTCCAGCAGCAACTTGACAACCTCAAAGTGGCCGTTCTCCGCCGCAATGTACAGCAGGGTGGCTCCATCGGTGGTCCTTGCCAAGTTTGGGTTGGCGCCGCTCTCCAGCAGCAGTTTGAAAACATCAACGTTTCCCTTCTTCGCGGCTTCAAATAAATCATTACTATTTGACATATATATATATAATATATTTTATTTTTTATTTCAAATAATAATTAATTTACATTCTATATTATCTAAATATTCAATATCCGTTTCTTTATAATTATAACTATCTTTTTTGACATATTTAACATAATTTATATATTCATCAATAATATAACTTTGTCTTGCTGTAAATATTATATTATATTCTACCATTTCCTTAAACTTTTCAAATATTTCAAAACCAACGTGTCCCTCTAAAAATACACCACAAGAAACTATATAATCGAATGACCCTATTTTATCTTTTATTTCTTCTATATCCATTTCTAATAAATTCATATTCCATATTTCGTCATATACTCCTTTATTTTCTGCTTGTTGTATCATATTATCTGATATATCTATACCTATCAATTTAATATTTATTTTCTTACTCTGACATAATCTTCTAATATTTAATCCTAATAATCCAGTTCCGCAACCGAAATCTAATATTTTTATTACTTGGTTATCTTCCAAAAATTCATTTCCTAAAATCATATTTGTAAAAATACATGCAAAATTGGGCGGTCCTTTATAACCTATACTACTTACATATTCTTCATAAGTTTCCGCCCAGTGATTATAAACATTTTTTTTATCACATTCACTTTGAAGTGATTTATTATGTAAAATAATATCCATTATTACTTATTTATTATAAAAATAATTTTAAATAAATAAAAATATAAAATCAAAAAATAAAAAAATCAAAAAATGAATTAATTTAATTCAATATCTTTTTACAAAATAGAAAGCAGTTTTCAGGGTGTAATATAGTCGCAACTGGAACTTTGCTTGGCATTTGTAAAGTAGAATTAATATTAGTCATCATATCTACCTTATCACTATGTGGAGGGCACGCCACAACTGGATAATGTGTATTACACGCGGTTATACCAGATAAGGCATTACTCATTCCAGCAACAGTAATAAATACCATTTTTCTATTTATCCTTTTTCCATAAATAGTATATTCGTCTAAAATTTTCAATAATTCCATAGTGTTTTTATGCGCTGAACATACGTGTTCTCTATGATAAATCTTATGTTTTATAAGGTGACCTCTAAGTTTTTCAATATGCGATTCGTCTGATTTAGACCCACTGAGAATAACCACACACGGGGAATGAATATGTTGGAAATAGTAATCTATTATAGGAGTTTCCATATCTGCTTTAACTTGTGAAATTATTGGTTCATCGTATTTTAAATTAGTTAATAATTCATACAAACCTCGATAACAACCAAAAACCTTCAATTTCTGTTGTTCTGGAACTATTGGTATTTTATCTACTTTATATGGATCACATACACTCTTAATATAATCTCTGGCCGCATCTTTATCTAATTTCACAGGATTTGGATTAATATTGAAATCTAATAAATTACTCTCCTTTTTCCAATATCTAGAGGAATCGCAAGTATGAATTTCGTCTATCAATATTATATTTCCCTTGGGGTCATATCCAAACTCATATTTAGTATCCACTAAAATTAATCCCCTCTTATCCGCCTCATACGAACCATATGAAAATAATTGCCTCGCTTTAGAATAAATAAAATCTAATTCCTCTAATGTTACTATTCCTTCGTCTAAAATTTTCTCGGAACTAATCAATTCGTCTCTTTCTCCTTTAGTTGTTGGTGTTATAACAGGATTCGGTAATTTTTGATTTTTAACATATCCTTTGGGGAATTTCAAACCACAATAAATAAATTCTTCATTTTTACTGTCTAAATTATAATGCTTATTATAATGTGTCCATAATGAAGTTTGTGTATTACCTGTAATATATCCTCTTACAATAATTTCGAGAGGAATAACTCTACATTTTTTCGCAATTAAATAACTACCACTGACATATAATAAATGATTTTCTATTATATGTCTTGTATTAGTCATCCACCATAAAT
>Ga0257126_1000031_pt1 | contig 106715 bp, 81 predicted proteins | sample SI060_120mmetaG_FD_190151 | JGI IMG/M metagenome (GOLD analysis project Ga0257126, IMG submission 190151) | Marine microbial communities from Saanich Inlet, British Columbia, Canada - SI060_120m | ecosystem: Environmental > Aquatic > Marine > Inlet | place: Canada: British Columbia | collected... | reverse complement strand
CGAGGATCACAATAATCGAAACGACTACGAGAAGTTCAATAAGCGAGAATCCAGACTTGTGAAGCCGCTCTACCTTGGGTTCTTTGACAAAGTTCATCAGTTTTTATAGCTGGTTAGTTGTAGGAATCAAATGGCGTCTTGAAGCCTAGCCTCCCTGCATCTTCTGAATCACGCTGATCAATGGGAGGAAGAGCGCGAAAACAATCGCACCCACAACAAGCGCAAGGATCACGATCATAATTGGCTCGAGAATTGAGGTCAGCGCAGTCACTGCGCCATCAACCTCATCATCATAGACATCTGCAATCTTCAAGAGCATTTCGGGCAATTGCCCAGTCTCCTCCCCCACGTCGACCATCGATACCACGAGGTTAGGAAAAATTCCGGACCCAGTCATTGGCGTCACAATTGATTCACCCTCTTTCACAGCATCATGAACCTTATCGATCGCCTCGGCGACAACCACGTTACCCGCGGTATCCCTCGTAATATTAAGAGCCTGAAGAATTGGAACACCAGAAGTTACCAAAGTTCCGAGTGTCCGACTGAACCGGGCAATTGCACTCTTTCGTTGGATATCACCAAAGATTGGAATCTTAAGTTTGAGCCCATCGACTATACTTCGACCTTTAACCGTTCTAGCCCAGGCGCCAAAGGCAGTCCAACTTCCTACTGCGATGAAAAGGATCCACACTGCATTGGGGAGGATGAGAGGGCGGGCCAACATCCAGTCGGAAAATCCAAAGACCACTCGGGAAATTAAAGGAAGCTGAGCCCCATCTCCCATGTCGCGAAACATGTCGCGAAACTTGGGAACAATGAACAACATCAGGAAGCTCATAATTGCGACCGCGATAAACATCACGATTAGCGGATAGACCATCGCTGAAACGATCTTCCCCTTCAACTTATGGGCCTTTTCCTGGTACTCGGCCAGGCGAGTCAGAACCACTTCAAGAACACCGCCAAGCTCACCAGCTTTCACCATGTTGACATAGAGCTTGTTAAACATCTTAGGGTGCTGACCTAGGCTTTCCGAGAAGGTTGAACCTCCTTGAACAGACTCCCCAATATTATTGATTGTCGCCTGAAGAACAGGATTAGGCTCCTGTTTACCAAGAACGGTTAACCCACGAAGAAGAGGCAGTCCGGAGTCAATCAGCGTCGCCAACTGACGGGTAAAGATCATGAGAATTTTGGGCTTAACCTTACCACCGACTTTACTAGCTTTACCACCTTTGGCTTTACGTTTTGTCTTTTTCTTCCCCTTCTTGCCAGGAGTTGCAGCAATCGTCCCCTGCCCCTCAGGGACCACTTGAGTAGGGTAAAGACCTTCTCCTCGAAGGGCCTGTATCACTTCCGCATCCGAATTGCCTTGCTTGATTCCGGTCTTCTGTTCCCCCTTGGAATCGAGTGCAATGTATTGAAAATTAGCCATAAAATTTTGTGTGTGCTTAGTTCTAAAGATTTAGAGAAAGGTTGGGGAAGCTCCAAATGACGAAATCTTAATTGAATTCGCCGAAGTATCCCCAGGATTGAGTTGATTAGGTATACTTCAAAACCTCCTCGATTGTCGTGCGACCTTCGTAAATACAACGAAGACCGTCTTCACGAAGTGTCGTCATGCCAAGTTCAATTGCTTTTTGCTTGATCACCACTGCCGGCGCCCTGTCGATGATAAGCTCACGAATAGGATCGCTGACATTTAAAAGCTCATATAGACCGGCGCGGCCTTTATAGCCAGAATCAGCGCAAGACTTACAGCCCTTACCAGTGAAAAAGCTTTTGTCTCCAAGTTCGTGTGGAGCCACTCCAAGTTGAGTGAGGATAGCTTCACTCGGCTCGTAGGGAGCCTTGCAATCCGGACAAATCGTTCTCAAAAGTCGCTGAGCCAAGATCCCTTCCAGAGAAGCGGCAACCAAGAATGGTTGAGTTCCCATATCAACCAGTCGAGTCACCGCTCCAGCAGCATCGTTGGTGTGAAGCGTTGAAAGCACGAGGTGACCTGTTAGTGAGGCCTGAATCGCAATTTTTGCGGTATCGAGGTCTCGCATTTCTCCCACCAGGATTTTATCAGGATCCTGACGAAGGAAAGCGCGTAGCACCCTCTCGAAAGTCATACCAATAGCGTCATTGACTGGAACCTGAATAATCCCATCTACATCATACTCTACCGGATCCTCTGCCGTCAGGATCTTGGTATCTATTTTGTTAATCTCCCGGAGAGCCGCATACAGAGTAGTAGTTTTCCCAGCACCAGTTGGCCCTGTCACAATGAAAATCCCGTTCGGCATCCGGATCGTGTCGTGGATATAGCCATGGATATGCTGAGGCAGTCCCAAATTATCCAGATTCAGGTTCACGGAGTTCCGGTCCAAGACACGAAGCACTACACTCTCGCCATACTGGGTCGGAAGCGATGAAACACGCATATCAACAGACTGATCTCCAACCTGCTTGACGATCCGCCCGTCCTGAGGAATGCGTCGCTCTGCAATGTTCATGTTTGCCATCACCTTCACACGAGAAATGATCGGAAGGGCTAGGTGAACCGGCGGCGGAGTCATCTCGTAAAGCATCCCGTCAACCCGGTAGCGAATTTTAAACTCAGTTTCAAAAGGCTCGAAATGAATATCGGAAGCTTTTTCCTTGATCGCCTGATAAAGAACAAGGTCAACGTAGCGCATGATGGGAGCCGAGTTGGCCTCGTCTTCCATCTCTGCTTCGCCACCCTTGAATGTCAGCCCGCCGTCAAGCTGACTAAGAATATCATCCATTGCCTTCTCTTCTCCTCCGTAAAGCTCATTGATTTTTTGCTCAACAAGATGATCAGCACCCACAACTAAGGTAAGTTCATGACCAACAGCGAAGCGAAGATCCTCCAGTATTTGGGGGTTAAGCGGGTCCGTTAGCGCGACTGAAATATTGCCTTCATCATAAGCAACCGGCAAAGCGCCGTGAAGTCGGGCCAGTCCGGCAGGAACCAGCGATAGCAGCGCCTCGGGGGGCTCAAAATCGCTGAAATCCACAAACTCGGCTCCGAGCTCCTGAGCAATAATCGGCCAAATATCGTCACGCGAATTGACGACTTGGTAATCGACAAGAATTTCCGCAGCTTCTTTTCCGCTGTTTTCGACTGCCGCAAGCACGTCGGCCTTAAGGGCACCGTCGATCATACTGCGACTGACAAAGAGATCGAGGACTTGGTTGTTATCCATCGTAATAAAAAGGGTATAAGTTTAATTAGGTGTGAAAATATTTACTCGGCATCAGACATTGTGACGCCAATGACTTCGGACGCCGAGGTCATCCCAACGAGAACTTTTCGAATTCCGTCCTCTCGAAGTGTCCGCATCCCCAATTCCCGGGCGCGGCGACGGAGCTGCGGTGTACTCATGTCCTGATTGATCAGATGACGAACTTCGTCATCAACAAGAAAGATCTCAAAAATGCCAATTCGACCGCGATAACCGGTATCACGGCAGGCCTCGCATCCTCCCGGTCCCATGATATTGGACTCAGCCAGCTGGGATGGATCAATGTTCAGCATGCGCAACTCCTTCTCGTCCAGGGTTGCAGGCACCTTACACTTGTCGCAAAGCTTACGAACTAATCGCTGAGCAAGAATTGCGCGGACCGCAGAAGCGATGAGGAAATTTTTGATCCCCATGTCTGCTAGTCGGGCCACCGAGCTCGGAGCGTCATTGGTGTGAAGGGTAGAGAACACCAAGTGACCAGTCAGCGACGCATTGATCGCAATATTCGCAGTTTCGCCATCTCGAATCTCACCCACCATGATGATGTTTGGCGCCTGTCTCAACATCGAACGAAGAGCCGCTGCAAAGGTCATTCCGATGTCAGCACGCACCATCACCTGATTGATTCCAGCAAGCTCATATTCCACGGGATCCTCCACGGTAATGATCTTCTTGTCCGGCTTGTTGATCTCGTTCAAACAAGCATAGAGAGTCGTGGTCTTACCTGATCCAGTCGGGCCAGTCACCAAAATGATACCATCTGGAAGTTTAAGTAATTCTGCAAAAACTGCCTGGTCATCAGAAAGGAATCCCAACTGCGGCAGTCCAAGACTCAAAGCAGACTTATCGAGAATACGCATAACAATACTCTCTCCATGATTGGACGGAACTGACGAAACACGAAGATCAACCTCCTTGCCCCCCATTTTAATTTGAATCCGACCATCCTGAGGAATCCGTTTCTCCGCGATACTCATAGAGCTACTCATCACCTTGAGACGTGCAATGACTGCCGGCAAAAGCTTCTTGGGATGACTAGCGACCTCGATGAGCTTACCATCCAGGCGATTTCGAATCCGTAGCGAGGTTTCAAGAGGCTCAATATGAATATCACTCGCTCGCATCTTGAAGGCGTCGACCAAAATCCCCGAGACCAATTTGATGACTGGTGCATCTGAATTGTCAGAACCAATGTCCCCCACTACCTGAAGCTCGCTGGCATCAGCCTGACCCACTTCATCTCCAAAAATCTGTTCCCACGCAGTTTGAATGCCCTTCAGCGGTGCTGCATAGAATTGACACTCACGATTTACAATATGCGGAATTGCATCCTGAGACTCAAAATCCAGCACATCGGCAAGGGCGATACTGAGGTAAGAACCATCATCATAAAACGGCACAGCATTAAAGCGCCGGCAATCGGCCAAGCTGAGAAAGCTCTTGAAGGCTGGATCAATGAATCCATTGGCAAGATCAGCAACATGGGTCCCGACATTGGCCGCGGAAACCTCGGCAATGGCAGTCTCGGTAACATCTCCATGATCAAGGAAATGTTGGATCAAGCCATCGTCTCCGAGCTTTCCCCGGATGTCGGCCACATGCTCGGAGGTCAAGTGCCCTGCTTCGGTCAATAACTGAATCAAATAATCTTCGTTGGAATACACGGTGTAAAATTCGGTGTGCGTTTTTAGGTGTGTGACAAAGGGCGGTTTGACCACCATTGACCCTCTGCCTGCACGACATTGCGGAAATGAGACTAAGGTGTCAACCAGTCGGAACCGAATCGGGTAAAAAAACCTGTCAATTAGACAAGATCGGCAAATACCTTACTAAAAAGGTCTTTTTGACGTCTTTCCATCAACTTGGCTTCCAGGGAGTCTCTATCATCGAAGCCGGCGAGGTGAAGCATTCCATGAATACCATAAAGTGCGATCTCCCGATGGATACTCGTCTCAAATTCAAGGGATTGTCTTTTAGCAGTCTCGATCCCAATCAGGAGTTCGCCATGATCAAAGGTGATTACATCAGTTGTTGTTGCATCTCCCAAAAACTCACCATGTAAGCGAGCCATCTCATCGTCATCAAGAAAAGTTACCTCAATGAGCGCTATATCAGAAATAACGCCTTTCCCGATTTTATGCAGAATCTCAAAGATTTCACGCCAACCAGATTCCAATCGCTTCAGGAACTCGACTGAAAAACTCCGTGATAAGCATTTCGGATAAATTTCAACCATTCGCTATTCCTCTACCGCCGGCGGCGCACCTTTTCTATCTCCTCCGCTGAAACCGATTTGCCACCCTTCCTAGAAAGATCTGAAGGAGCATCTTCAATCTGCTCTTTGGGGTACTCGATTCGCGCGTGCAACATGCTTCTGAGAGTCGATGCGAAAATTTTCCGAATCATTGTTAAATCGGTCATAGTGAGACCTGTCGCATCCAGCTGACCATCGCGCACCCTTTTAAAAACAATCTCATCCACCAAAGCCCGAATTCTGCTCGGAGAGGGCTTTGAAATGGTTCTCGAGGCACTTTCAATAGCATCTGCAAGCGAAATAATCCCACTCTCACGGGTCTGAGGAATCGGCCCCGGATAGCGAAAACTCTTCTCATCCACATTAGGAAGATCGTCGGAATCAGTCGTCCCATGATCCTCCTCAACTTCGTGCTTCTGAAGCCGCTCCTGAGCCTTGCGATAGAAATAATAGACCAACGAATCGCCGTGGTGCTCTTGAATCACGTCAAGAATTCTTGGGTTTAGCTTATTCTTGATCGCCAGATCCACGCCATCTTTTACGTGCGCTACAATAATGAGCGCACTCATAGTCGGAGTCAGGCCATCATGAGGATTCATGCCCCCCTGGTTCTCAATAAAATACTCGGGCTTATTCAGTTTCCCGATATCGTGAAAATAAGCACAGACACGACTCATTACCGCATTTGCCCCGATCGCCTCCGCGGCACTCTCCGCTAACGAAGCCACAATTAGACTATGATGAAACGTTCCCGGTGCCTCGATCTGCATTTTCCGGAGTAGCGGATGATTCAAATCACTAAGCTCCAGCCATGAGATCTCAGTCGTCAAACCAAATAGACCTTCGAGCAGAGGAAGCACCCCACCGACGAAAAGGCCGGTTAAAAGACCGGTCGAAAGCGCAATCAAACAGGCTTTGCCAAAAATTGTCCAACTTTCGCCGCTAAACATTTGAAGACCACTCACCGAAATCTTGGCGAAAACTAAGTCGACCAAAAGCGCCATAACACCAACCCAAAAACCGGCTCGCAGGAGACGCCCTCGTTTACTCACTCGCTTCGTAGCAAAGACCGACGTCAGACCGCAAATTAAACTGATCGCAAAAAAAGCCCAACGATCATCACTCGGAATCGTCAATGCCCCAAAGAGGCTTACAAAAACCGAGGAATAAACCCCGGCACGCTGGCCCAGTAAGACTGAATGAACCATCGGGGCGAGCGCGATAGGCATCACCAAAAACTCATAATGCTCCCCTAGGTCAGATTCCAAGGCTACCCCATTGGCCAATTTCACCAACCATAGATGAATCAAGATACCACCGAAGACCAGTAACACGCTACCATTCCGTCCGGCCGACTGTTGATGGTTAAGGTGAAAAATGGCAAGACCACAGATCAGAATGACGACCGCTTCGGCAGCCCGAGAATCAATGTGCTGAACACCGGAGAACAAAGCGAACATCCCGAGACTGAACCCCACATAGAGTGCCCCACGAACGATCAGGCTACTGTCCATTGCAGCCAAGGCACCACCATCAGTGCTGGTGCGACGCTTCTTACCAGAAGAAAGCCCCTTCTGGACCAATCTCCAGCGTCTAATTTGATCAACAAGTCCCAAAATAACGATTCTGGTTAAGTAGCTTGCCACGTGAATGGCGCTGGAATGGTATAATCCTCTCGGCTAGCCACCGCAAGGACGAAGAAGATTAAGCCCCGCCAGGGAAGACGAGGAAGTGGAAATCAACCAAGACGAAATACAATTCGCGCCTTCGTAGTATCGTAGGGTGACATTTCCATTTTGACACGGTCGCCAACAACGAGGCGAATAAACCGCTTTCTCATCTTTCCGGAGATGTGTGCGAGAACCTCATGACCGCTCGGAAGGGCCACCTTAAACATCGTTCCGGCTAAAACGGCTGCGATCGTGCCTTCAATTTCGACAGACTTCTGTTCGCTGCCTTCATCCGAATTACGATTGCTTTTGTCGACATTACGACGACCCCGCCGCCGGCCACCGCCGCCGCCTCTTCGAAAATTTCTTGGTCTAGCGATAACTTAAAATAGTTGGATTACTGAGGGCGAAACGCGCCGCCGGCGGACTATGTGCCCTCAAAACTTGCTTAGCAATGGAAAAAAAGGTGATTTAATGGCCTGTTTCTTGAAGACAAGATACACTCAACTAAACCTATCAACATATCGCGATATGTAGATTTGAACTTGAAAATCATTTAATTCTTCCGAAAGTCCGCGCAAGACAAGCCAATGACACCTAACCTTAGCGAAGAACTCAAGTCAGCCCTCCGCGAGCGTATCCTAGTCCTAGATGGAGCTATGGGGACGACTATTCGCAGTTATGAACTCTGCGAAGCAGATGCCCGTGGCGAACGTTTTCAGGATAATAACGAAGATCTCCTAAACAACGGTGACATTCTTTCAATCACCCAACCGAGCGTAATCGGTGACATCCACAAGCGTTTTTATGAAGCCGGATCTGACATCTGCGAAACCAATACCTTCTCTGGAACTGTTTTAGCTCAATCTGAATTCTTCGTCCAAGATCCGCGAAAAAGCGGTGGCATCAAGGATCCTGAATTCTTCGATAAAAAAGTTATAAACAACACTAAACTTCAGGATCTTGTTCACGAACTTAATGTGAAATCAGTCCAACTCGCCAAAGAGCAAGCCGACCGAGTTTCCCAAAATGACGGACGAAAACGTTATGTCGCCGGAGCCATAGGCCCCCTGACTGTTTCTCTCACCAACGTCGTCGATCCAAACGACACTTCATTCCGCCCTGTCACCTTCGATCAGGTCAAACAAACCTACCGCCACCAAATCGACGCTCTCCTAGAAGAAGACTGCGATATTCTCATGGTTGAAACCATTTTTGATTCTCTTAATGCCAAAGCAGCTCTAGTCGCCATCAAGGAATCGCAAACCGAAGCACCTGTCATTATTTCCGCCGCCGTTGGTCGTGGTGGCGAAACCATGATCTCTGCCCAAAAAGTCGAGGCCCTCTGGAACACCTTCGCTCACATTGACCCCCTTGCTGTTGGCCTCAACTGCTCGCTTGGCCCAGACCTCATGGAGCCCTTTCTCCGCGACCTCGGAAAAGCAGCCACCACCCACATCTCGTGTTATCCCAACGCTGGACTTCCCAACCCACTTGCTCCAACAGGGTTCGACCTTGAACCAAAAGACATGCACGACTACATCGCCGCCTTTGCCGATGCCGGACTCCTCAATTTAGCAGGCGGATGTTGCGGCAACACTCCCGAACACATCGCCGCTATCGCCAAATCAGTCCAAGGAAAAGCACCACGTCCCGTCCCCTCTCTTGCCACCGCCTAGATTACCTTTATCTGCCTGATTCACAGTTAAAAATCTTACTGCTTAAATTTCAAATGTTCCCAGTCCCCCGTTTCCTCCGGCTTTCAGGCACCGAAGCCTACAATCACACCCCTGACAAAAATTTTCTAATGATAGGAGAGCGGACTAACGTGGCCGGTTCTCCTCGCTTCCGAAAATTGATTAAAGAAGACAAGCTCGAAGACGCTCTCGAAGTCGCTCGCCAGCAGGTCGCAAATGGAGCAAACGTCATCGACATTTGCTTCGACGATGGCCTCATCGACGGAAAACTTATGATGGCTAAGTTCCTCGACCTTATTCAGGCCGAACCCGACATTCAGGCCGTCCCTATAATGGTCGATTCCTCAAAATGGGAAATTATCGAGGAAGGCCTCAAACACCTTCAGGGAAAGGGCATCGTCAACTCCATTTCGCTAAAGGAAGGCGAAGAAGCTTTTAGAACTAATGCAAGACACATTCTAAACTACGGAGCAGCCGTTGTCGTGATGGCATTCGATGAACAAGGCCAGGCCGCCACCTACGAAGACAAATGCCGCATCTGCAAACGCGCCTACGACATCCTTGTTGATGAAGTTAGATTTCCTCCCCAAGATATCATTTTTGATCCTAACATCCTCACCGTTGCCACTGGCATCGAAGAGCACAACAACTACGCCCTCGATTTCATAAACGCCACCCGCTGGATAAAGGACAATCTCCCCTTCGCAAAAGTCTCAGGAGGCGTCTCTAATATCTCTTTTTCATTTCGAGGTAATAATGCTGTTCGAGAAGCCATGCATTCGGCTTTTCTTTATCACGCTACTCAAGCTGGGATGGATATGGGGATTGTGAATGCCGGTATGCTTGAGGTTTACGACGAGATCCCGAAGAACCTTCTCACTGCAGTTGAAGACGTCCTACTCAACAAAGACGACGGAGCAACTGAGCGTCTTCTTGACCTCGCTGAGGAATTCAAAGGCCAGGGAGCTAAGAAGCTCGTTGAAGATCTTAGCTGGCGCGAACAACCCGTCGAAAAACGCCTCGAGCACTCCCTACTAAGAGGTATTGATAAATTCATTGATCAAGACACTGAAGAGGCACTCACCAAGTACGAGAAACCCCTTAGCGTCATTGAAGGGCCTTTAATGGATGGCATGGGCATTGTAGGCGACCTCTTCGGAGCTGGTAAAATGTTTCTCCCTCAAGTTGTAAAATCCGCCCGAGTTATGAAGAAATCAGTCGCATGGCTCGAGCCACTTATGGAAGAGGAACGCGAGGAAAAGATTGTATTGCAAGCGGCCCTCCTCTGTTCAGAAAACACTGCTCTCTCCGAATCAGAAGCGCGCACTATTGCCACCAAGTCTTTCTCGAACGGCAAAGTCATTATGGCTACCGTTAAAGGTGACGTGCACGACATCGGAAAAAACATCGTAGGAGTAGTCCTCACCTGTAATGGCTTCGACGTTGTCGACATGGGGGTTATGGTCCCCTCCGATAAGATCCTAGATGCAGTCGAAGAGCACAACGCCGACATCATCGGCCTTTCCGGGCTCATCACTCCTTCGCTCGACGAAATGATCACTGTCGCCAAGGAGGCCGAAAAACGAGGTTTCGGAAATAAGAATATCCCAATCCTTATCGGCGGAGCCACGACCAGCGCCGCCCATACTGCCATCAAAATCGCGCAACATTACACAGGGCCACTTGTTCACGTCCTGGACGCTTCGCGGTCTGTCCCCGTCACAACCGCCCTTCTGTCCGAAGGCCGCCAAGTTTTCATCAACACCAACGAGGAAAACCATCAAAAAGCTCGAGAGAAATTTAACGGAAGCAAAAAGAAGGCAGCTCTCTCCATCGGACAAGCTCGTAATAACAGGGTCACGATAAACTGGGAAAACTACAACCCACCTATCCCCGAATTTACCGGGACTCGCACTATCAAATCCCAATCGCTGCGCGAGCTCGCAAACTACATAGACTGGACCCCCTTCTTCCATACTTGGGAGTTACGTGGTGTTTGGAACCCCGAATCCGAGACACTCAAAACCCGGAATAAGGAAGGAGGAAAGGTCGCGAAACAACTCTACTCTGAAGCTAAAGAGCTTCTTGAGAGAATCATTACCGAAAAGCGTTTTACCGCCTCCGGGATTTACGGGTTTTTTCCCGCCAAAGCAGTTGGAGATGACATCCATCTACCCGATCAAAACGTCACTTTCCACACCCTTCGCCAGCAAAATAAAAAGTCTGGAAAACCTAATTATGCCCTCAGCGACTACGTCTCACCAGAGAAAGACCATCTCGGGGGCTTTGTGGTTGGCATTCACGGAGCAGATGAATGGGCGTCAGAACTTCGTGAACAGAACGACATCGACGAAGCGCTCATGGTCCAAGCCCTTGCGGACCGCTTTGCTGAAGCTTTTGCTGAACTCTTACATCACCGAGCCCGTATCGCTTGGGGAATCGAGCGCCCCGGACAATTTAGTCAATCGCAACTCATCCACGAGAAATATCAAGGAATTCGCCCTGCTCCCGGCTACCCGAGCCAACCCGACCATACTGAGAAACGCATCCTTTTTGAGCTTCTCCAAGCCAAAGAGAAAACTGCTGTGGAACTTACTGAATCATGCGCGATGCATCCTGGCTCAGCGGTTTGCGGCCTCTACTTTTCCCATCCCGACTCGCACTATTTCATGATAGATAATCTACAAAAGGATCAGATTAAAGACTACTCGGCGCGGAAAGAACTAACTACTGAAGAAGTTGAAAAGTGGCTAGGACCATGGCTAGGTTACTAGCGTGAGATTGACCTTCATTATTCTAGCTGCCGCGCTGCCCTCCTGTTCCCAGGTCAGAACGCAAGTAACAGATACTCCCATCAATTCGATCGTCCTTACCTCTGTAAGATCGATGCCAAAAGGATGTGGCTATGATGCCTCTCAGGCCGCAGTCGACAGGCTCGCCTCCAGTGTCTCCCTAAAAAATGGAATTATCAAACAGGATCTCAAAGCGGCCAAGTCCACCTTCTGCTCCGGCGCCACTTATCTGGTCTTCCTCCGTACGATTGAACAACTTCGCCTCGGAAATTCCACATTTCTACCGGAAAGTAAATATACCCGTTTCGCCGATCTCAGAGTCAAAGATGGTGAAGAAATCTTCGGGCGCTGGAATGCCAATGGGCCAGGCACGGCGAAGCTTTTTTCTGATCTTAAATGTGGAATTAACTTCACCTCGTATGATCACGCAAACCCCGGAGACTTCATGAAGATGTGGTGGACTAATGCCATCGGAAAAAAAGAACGTGGCCACTCGGTCATCTACCTTGGTTCGCATGGAGATCAGATCCTCTATTGGTCAGCAAACCACCCCGAAGGATATGGTTGTAAATCGGTGGCTAAGTCACGAGTTAAACATGTCCTCTTTTCCCGCCTCACCAACCCAGCCAAACTCGTTAACGCCCATCGTCTTGCTCCAAGGGACTCATTCCTTGAAGATATGCTCCACAAGGATTTTACATGGCGACAAATCTCTCAATCTTGTAAAATCAAGGCCCACCCGTAGCCTCTCACCTTTTCCTCATCACTTCGCGACCCTACCTGGATCCAAATAATATGATCGATTGGCGTAACCTCCTTCAAGAAGGGGAAACCGAAACTCACTTTATCGTAGAGGGTCAGATTCCGGTTGAGCGCCTTCAAGATTCTTCATACTCAATCGATAAAATTATTCGTATCGGCAAGGATCTCTCACGTGACGAAGCGTCATCTCTTCTCGGTTTTCATTTTCACCGCGGCTATCTCGCGATTGCTCGCAAACCAATAAACCCGCCTCTTTCTGAGGTGACGAAAGGGACCCTCGTTGTTCTCCCCGAGATTGCCGACCCCGGAAACTTAGGCACAATCATCCGTAACACTGCCGCACTGGGTGGAGAAGGAATCCTTCTAGGAAAAGGCGCATCCCCATTTAATGCCAAAGCTATTCGAGCCTCCGCTGGCAACCTTTTCAACCTTCCCGTCCGACGCGCTTCAGACTTCATCTCAGATCTCGCCGAGATTAAAAAAACCCACCATATTCTGGGGGCGAGCCTTTCTGGAATTTCCGTTCCTATCAACGACTACCAACCAATTCCCGATCAAATCGCCCTCCTTCTGGGGGCGGAGGACTTTGGCCTCAACAAGGCCATTGAATCCTATTGTGATCAGCTCATTCATATCCCAATGTCACAGGGGATAGACTCACTCAATGTTGCTTCGGCCTCAGCGATATTTCTTCAAAACCTTCAGAAAACTCTCCCCTGATACACAAGCTGATCTTTCCTTTCATCAAAACCCTTAGGCCATGTGCCGCGGCAAAGATGCGATGACAGCATCTGCGTAGAAGTGAGTAACCCCTAAAAGCCCACAGCTCTACTTGCACCGAACGGAATCTAACCTCTCATCTTTCCTTCGTCGTTTGATTGCATTTTCGTTTCTTGCGCCTTTAGCCCAATCAGTTAACCTTTTGCCGATATGAAAACATCAATCCTCGCTCTCTGCGCCTTTTCTTTCCTCGCTCCTGCAACGATCTCAGCTCACTGTCAGATCCCCTGTGGTATCTATAATGATGACAACGTCATCGAGTCAATGCACACAGATTTTGAGACCATCGAAAAAGCTTCCAAACAGATCATCGAACTTTCCAAGAACCCTTCAAAAAACGCCCACCAATTGACCCGGTGGATCACGAATAAGGAGTCGCACGCACAAGCGATCCAAGACAAAATCCTCAACTACTTCCTCGCCCAACGTCTCAAACTCGCTGAAGCCGAATCTGACAAAGCAGCCTACATGACCAAACTTCAGCTCTGCCATCAGATCATTGTTACCGCCATGAAATGCAAACAGTCCACAGACGCGACGAACGTCGCCAAACTTCATGACCTGATGCACGATTTCGAGAAACATTTCGGCACTAAAAAGAAGTAGCAGAGCCACATTACCTCTGACTTTTCACCCTTTAATGCTCCGTCACCTCGTTTCACTACTCTGCGGAGTCATTACAGTTCAAGCTGCGCCCGATCTCGCTGAGATCGGGCGTTCTGTGTTTACCGATAAAAACCTTTCAAATCCTCCCGGTCAGTCATGCATGACTTGCCACAAGCCCAACCACGCATTTGCCGACCCCAGACGCGTCTCTCCCGGAGCAACCCCATCTTCCTCGGGCACTCGAAACGCTCCGTCTCTTATGTACGCAGCACTCATTCCTGCCTTCGCATACGAAGATGTTCTACTCCCAGATGGGACCGAAATATTCGCGTGGGAAGGCGGTCTTTTTTACGACGGACGGGCCAAAGATCTTTTTGAACAAGTGGGACAGCCCTTTTTTGAAAGCCATGAAATGAACCTCGAAAACAAGGCAGAGCTCGCTCAGAAAATACGAAAATCAAGCTACAAAGAAAAATTCCCGAGAAGCGCTCTCAAAGATAATAACCAACTCACTTATCTTGTTTTTCGATCACTTGTTGAATTCCTGAAGTCTCCATCCTTCCGCCCCTTCGATTCTCCCTTTGACCAATACCAAGCAGGAAACAAAGATGCTCTATCTCTATCTCAAAAACGAGGACTCGATATTTTCAAAACTTCGGGCGGCTGTGCCGACTGCCACCTCCTAGAACCTCAAAACTGGAGCAAACCACTCCTCTCTGACTTCGGATACGACAATCTCGGAGGACCCGCATCCGGCAAGAAGGACCCTGGCCTCTTTACCGTCACCGGCAAATCGGAAGACTTTGGGAAATTTCGCGCTCCAAGCCTCCGCAACATTGAACTCACCGCCCCTTATCTCCACAACGGCTCAATTAAAACACTCCGCGAAGTTCTTGAATTCTACAACAAGCGTGATCTCGAACCGGAACGTTGGGGCGTCACGGACTACCCAGAAACAGTTAACCACGACGACCTAGGTGATCTGGGCCTAACCGATAAAGAAATCACCAACCTGCTCGATTTCCTTCACGCCTTCACCGACGACAGTCTTGCGAAGAAAAAAACAACTTTCCCTACTCCCCCAAAGGGCACGCCTTCCACCGAAAGTATCAAACTCAATTTTCCTGACCACACCCATCGTCTCGATCCGAATTTTGAGCACGAATGATTCCTCCCCGACTTCCGCAAAACCAGGTAAAATAAAACAGCCTCTTATCATCGCCACGTTTAATTCGGGCCTAACGATCGTCTGATGGTTGGTCACCTCTCGCACATCGCCGCCACAGGCTCGCAAGGAAGCTCCCAATCATGCAGTGGTAAAAAGCCGAAATTGCACACGGTGCCGCTGCCATTAACGTGAAATGTGTTTTTGCCAATTGTGAGCCAAGACCGGAATTTTGCATTCCAACCTCAATCGAAAACGTCCGACATTCCTTTTCCTTCAAACCAAAAACCCTTCCCCAAAGATATCCCAAAGCGAATCCAAAAGCATGCACTATGAAAACCGCGGGAAGCAAGGTTTCCCAATGCGCTTGAATGTTTGATTTCGTGGCGCCAACCACCGCCGCAACGATCAGCACAATCACAAAAACCGAGATGAGAGGTGACCCCTTCTTGATCGCCTCCAGCCTCTCGCCTGCAAGCGAATTCAAAACCAAACCAATGATAATGGGCAGGAGAACAATCATCACCATCGAGACGACCATGCTCCATGCATCAACTTCAAGGATCGCTGATGCGTAAGTCTTCGTCAGCAACGGAGTCAATCCTATCGCCAATAAAGTAGAGCACATTGTCATCATAACGCTCAACGCGAGATTACCGCGCGCCAAATAAGTCACCACGTTTGACGCCGTCCCTCCCGGACAGCAACTCACTAAGATGATCCCAAGTTTGAACTGGGCCGGCAGCGAAAAAATTGAGGCGACGCCCCACCCAATCAACGGCATGATCAAAAACTGGGCAATAATCCCAAGCACAACCCACCTGGGTGTTGTCAAAACCTCGCGAAAATCTGCAAAAGTCAGAGTCATCCCCATTCCAAGCATAATAATTCCTAATCCAAGTGGAATCCACTTTAGTTCCGTTCCAGGAATCACCCCAAGAAACCACGTGAAATGCTCCGGAACAAACCATGCCCACCCGGTCCCCAAGAAGGTCCACAACCAAAAAAAATTTACAATGCGAGCAAGCATGGCAGGATTCTTAACGATTTCCTCCATCCTGAATACCTTATTCTCCCGTTGCCTGGATCACAAAAGCCGCCATAATCAGAACGATGAAGCGACTTATTCTGCTTTCCTTTCTCTTCCCACTCCAAGCCGCCGATTGGCCCCAGTGGCGCGGCGCGGACCAAAACAATCATGCTCCGAGCACAGCCAAGCCGCCTATCGAGTGGTCAGAAGATAAGAATGTCAGCTGGAAAACTGCTATTCCTGGCCACGGCCATTCCACCCCGATTTTTGTTAAGGGAAGAATTTATCTGACTTCTGCTGACAAAAACAAATCAACCCAATCACTCCTATGCCTTGATCGAAAAACCGGGAAAGTGATCTGGTCCAAAGTGGTTCACCAAGGCGGCTTCCCGACACCACTCCATTCGGAAAACTCTCCTGCTTCAGCATCTGCCCAGTGGGATGGCCAAAACATCCTCGTCACTTTCCAAAACGATAAAAAAATAAAAGTCACAGCAATTTCGCCCGATGCTAAAACCATCTGGTCTAAAGCCGTGGGGAGCTATCTCCCGTCATACCCGTTCGGATTTGGATCCACTCCAATCCTCTACAAAGAGATTTTCATAGTCGTAATTGGAACTGAAAAAGGGGGGGTCCTCGCGGCCTTGAAGTCCTCCAATGGCAAAGAAGTTTGGAAGACTCCGAGAGCCGGTCATGACTACTGGGCCACTCCTGTCGTTGCGACTGTTGGGGGCAAGGAGCAGCTTTTCATTTCCGGTATTAATAAGTTTTCGAGCTATGAACCCACTACCGGTAACCTCAACTGGGAGGTCGAAGCTGGAGCTAAATCAATGTGCGGAACTATTGTGTGGACGGACGATATGATCTTTGCAAGCGGTGGCTTTCCCGAAAAAGAAACCGCCGGAGTCAAAGCCGATGGAACCGGAACTAAGGTCTGGCAAAATAAAGTCGTCTGTTATGAACAATCTCTCCTCTCACACAACAACTTGATTTACGCTATCGCTGACGATGGCAGAGCTTATTGCTGGGATGCTAAAACTGGAGAAAAAAAGTGGTCCGAAAAACTTGGTCGACGGGGCGTGATGGCTTCACCACTAGCGGTCGGTGACCACATTTACGCCACCCTTAAAAATGGCACTACCGTGATCTTCAAAGCATCGGGAGATCGCTTTGAAAAGATCGCAGAAAACAAGCTTGGAGATGACACCTATGCGAGTCCTGTTGCCCTAGACAACCAGCTCTTCCTGCGGGTTGGTAAAGTTGACCGGGGAGAACGCCAAGAGTTCCTCTATTGCCTCCAAAAGTAGCTCCCCTTCTCCGATTGAAGGAAATCCAAACTAGGTTCTCCCTGTCAGGAATGCTAAAATTTCGTTAGCTGATTTTACCGAAAATCCCGTAAGCTCAGCGATTTGATCCACCGTTGCCTCCTTAATTCGCGCCACTGACCCAAACCGTTTTAAAAGTGCTTTCTTCTTTGCCGGAGACACACCGGGACAATCATCTAACAAGCTTTCCTTCACTCGTTTTCGGAGCAACAACTCGTTATAGCGATTTGCAAAGCGGTGTGCTTCGTCACGAATCCGCTGCATCAACTTAAGGGCCCCCCTATCATGTGGAATAATTACGGGCTCGGATTCGCCCGGGAAAAAGATCTCTTCTCGCTGCTTTGCCAAACCACAAATCGGCAGGCCGCCCAACCCAAGTCTCTGTAACTCTGCCACTGAAACACTGAGTTGCCCTTTCCCGCCATCCACGATCACCAAATCAGGTAGCGTGACCGGGCTCCTGCCCTCGGCTGCAAGTCGCCGAAGAGTCTCGACGTGAGTTTCCTGTGTGCTTTCTGCCACTTCTGGGTTCGCCTCCATATTTTCCTGTAAAATTCGGCCGTATCTACGCCGAACCACCTCAGCCATACTTGCAAAATCATCCTGTCCGTCCACCGTTCTAATCCTGTATTGCCGATAGTTTTGGTTGTCCGGCAATCCATTCTTAAATCTCACCATTGAGGCCACAATATGAGTCGACGAGATATTGGAAATATCGAAGCACTCCATGATCGTTGGTGGCCCAATGAGTGAGAGCCAATCACCCAATTCAGCCAAATCCTCAGTTGGTTTAACAGTCGTCGGCACTCCCCGTCCGCGCGTGAACTGCCTTGTCGGGCTCAGCGCACGCTCAAGATTTACGATAACATCGCGAAGCCTTGCGGCTTTCTCAAAATCCAACTTCATTGCTGATTGCTCCATTTCAACCTTCAGGCTCTTGAGACGCTCCCGCTTTCCTTTTCCACTTAGCAATTCACAAGCCTGCTCTAATTGTTCCAAATACTCTTCACGACTCACCTTCGCAACACAGGGAGCCATGCAATTCCGAATGACATCGGCATTACAGTGCTTGTAATCTTTTTCACCCGGATTTCGGGGCCGACAACTCCGAAGTCCAAATTCCTTGTTCAACCAAGCAACGGTAGCTCGCAACGCTCCCGAATGTGCAAATGGACCGAAATATCGCGCTCCATCTCCCTTCTTGAGACGCGTTGTTTGAAACTTCGGCCACGGATCATCAAGATTCACCTTTACTAGGAGAAATCGTTTATCATCCCGAAAGCTTACGTTGTAGCGGGGCCGATACTGCTTGATTAGCTTTCCCTCCAAGAGCAGAGCTTCTTGCTCGTTTCGAACTTCATGAACTTCGAAATCACAGATCGAGTCGATCAGAGCTCTGGTCTTTCGGTCCGCCCGCTTCTTGCCCGATGGCATAAAGTAGCTGCTCAATCGTTTCCGGAGATCCCTTGCCTTTCCGACATAAATAATCGAGCCCAACCGGTCTTTATGCAGGTAGACACCCGGTTTATGGGAGACCTGTGAGAGCCTTGCTCGAAGTAAGGGAAGGTCGGACATCGCCTTAGATTCTAGGCACAAAACCTATAATTGATATCGCTTTTATGGGCAATTAGGAGATTACGGTGGGTTTTCCTGCACTTGCACCTGAATAATCTCCCGCTAGACTTCGATCAACTAGTTCATGAAGACCACTTTCCTCCTCACTCTTATTTTGGCGCTGATTCCTTCTGTCGCATCTGCCCAAGAGGTGACCGAAATGACCAAAGATATCACCTTGGTTGAAATTCTTAAGAAAGGCGGGTGGGTCATGGGAGCGCTTGTCGTCCTCTCGATTTTCACCGCAATTCTCATTCTACTTTATTTTCTGACCCTTCGTCGCAGCTCAGTCGTTTCAAATCGCTTCATGAATGCCTCAGAGGCCATGATCCGAAAGCGTGATTATCTTGGACTTGTCGGCTACTGTCACGGCCGGAGAGAAGCAGTGGCGCGAGTCACCCAAAAAACTCTCGATTTTTTGACCAAAAACCCAAATGCCAGCCACCCTGAAATACGCGAGGTTGCAGAAGCCGAAGGAAATCGTCAGGCCGGCATCCTAACCCAAAGAATCAGCTACTTAGCTGATATTGGGGGGATAGCTCCAATGGTTGGCTTACTTGGGACGGTAATCGGGATGATTAAATCCTTCATGGAAATCGCTAACGGCAATATTGAGGGGGCTAAGCAATTGGAACTAGCTCAAGGAGTCTGGGAGGCCCTCATAACCACCGCTGGCGGTCTTGTCATTAGCATTATCGCTATGACATTTTACTCCTATTTTCGCGGCCGAGTTCAAAACCACACCGCAGAATTAGAAGCAGCTGGAACCCATATCCTCGCCTTGATTGGCTCCCAAATCCAGCAGGGTCAGGCTGGCTCAACAAGTCAACCTCTCCGCGATGATTTCCCAATGCGTGACCTCTAGGGATCTAAGAACGCTTTAATGTCATGCGTATTCGCGATAACAATCCTCCGCCCGCTAGCTTCCAGCTAGCGCCAATGATTGACATCGTCTTTCTCCTTCTGATTTTCTTCCTGGTCACCTACCAGATCACTGAACAAGAAAAAGACCTTAAAGTCGCAGTTCCCACTACCAGTGAAGGCTCTCAAAAAGCCCGTGTTGCTAATAAGATCGTAATCAACCTCGCCGCTGACGGTGAGATTACCATCAGCGGCGAAGTTTACACCAAAGACCAACTCAGGCAAAAACTTAAACGGATCGTAAAAGCCGCCGAACTCGCCAACGAAGACGGTGCCGATCAACAACCTGTGCGAATCCGAGCTGACCGTGATGGCAGAAATCAACAGCTTCTCCAGCTTGTTGACGAAATCCAGAAAGCTGGTATTTGGAACATCGATTTCGCGACCCGTTCACCAAAGAACCCTTAATTTTTCCGATGCAGATTCTAGCCTTCCTCGCTATTCTAATCGGCCTGTCACTTCCTTCCCTAGGACAGGCCCCGGATCAGAAGGAGGAGGCCCTTCGGGTTAATCCAGCCCGCGATCTTTTTGACCTCGCTACGCTGAACTATAACGACGCTAAAAATGGGGAAGACGCCAAAAAGGTTGAACGAGACTATCGAATTGCAGCTAAGAAGTTCACCCAATTTCTAGAAACTTTCCCGCGCGATGAAAAGGCAATCGAAGCATGGTATTTCCTTGGAATGTCCCAGCGTGAAATTGGCGAAAGCGAAGCCAGCCGCACCTCCTTCAAAAAAGCTATTACAAAAGGGAAGACCGGGAAATTTGTTGAAGCCTCTGCCCTCTTCTTAGCCTCCGACGATTACAAGGCAGAGAAATGGCGGGACGCAGCCAAGTGGTTTCAAATCGTCTCTGATACAACAAAAAATGAAGAGATTAAACAGCAATCGCTTTATCGACGATTCCTCTGTTTTTATAAGCTCGAAGACAAAGATGAAATGCTTCTTTCTTCGAAGGAGGTCATAGCAGACGAGGACAGTCCCTACTCCGAGACAGCCCGCCTCGCTTTGGCAAGGCTCTACCGCGATTCACAAAGCACTAAACAAGCCTACGAGCAGTTTGTGCTTCTGTCGAAATCAAAGGACTCCAAAATTCGTGCCGAAGCGACTTTCCAAGCAGCACTTACTGCTCAGACACTTGGCGAAAAAGACCTTACCAAGTTCTGGTTTCGTAAAACTCTCTCAGAAGAGCAATCAAAAGACCTCAAGGGTAAGACCCAGCTTGTCCTCATGAATTTACACTACAAGGACATGCAATGGCAGGAAGTGATTGATGTTTTTCGTATTGGAAATTTCGAACTCGAAAAAAAAACCGAGCTTCAGCGTCTGATTATGGTCGCAAAATCATACGATGCCCTTGGCAAGGAAGAAGAAGTCACGAAACTTTACGAGCAGATCGCCTCTCTCTCTCCCGGATCTGCGTCAAGCTTTGACGCCAATTATAACCTCCTTGTCCGCGACCATAAGAAGGCTGCCAACAACTTTCTCAACAATGCTGAAAGTTTTCTGACCACGTATGCTACCACAAAAGGGAAAAACCCAAAAGTTCATTCCATTCGCCTACTTCTCGCCGAGGGCTACTACGCAGCAAAGGATTATAAAAAAGCGATTTCAGAGTATCGTCTACTTGATCTCTCTCTCATTGATAAATCAAACGCCCTTGGAGTTCACTATCACGTCGCTAAATCACAGCTCTTCCTGAAAAATGAAAAAGAGGCACTCGATGCAATCGCCGAATTTATTGCCAAATTCCCGAAAGCAGCACAAGCGACCCAGCTTCGCTTAGATCGGGCCGAGCTCCTTAATGCAGCCGGTCGAGAAGGCGAAGCTGTAGGAGACTACAAAATAATCCTACAAAACACCACGGATCAAAGGATGAAGAAAAGCCTTATTCTTCGACTAGCATCTCTCTATCAGGAGCAGGAGAAATGGGAGGAGTTTGTAGGCATGCAGGAACAAATTCTTCAGCTCCCCGCATCTGACCAAAAAGCCCGAGCCTCCGCCAACTTTTGGCTTGGATGGAACCAGCTTCGCCTCAAGAACGGATCCATAGCAGAGCCCTTCCTTCGTAAAGCTCGGGCTCTCGACTCCAAAACGTTCGCTTCAAAGGTCAGCCCTGTCTTAGTCAGAAATGCCTTCAAAGCCGAGGATCTCAACCTCCTTGAAGATGAAATCAACCTCGCACGCCAAGATTCACCTGATACCAAACTTCCATCTGCCATTCTGCAATGGTTGGGCGCCACTCTCATCAAGAGCGGTGAAGAAAAACGCGGTTGGCCTTTTCTTCACGAAGGACTTTCCGACGAATCCACAACCGCCAAGCCTCTAGTTTGGAAACTTTACACCAAGGCATCGCTCGGTCTAAAAAAATACGCTGAAGCCTTACGTGGAGCCAAAGCCATCCTAGAACTGGAAGAAAATCCATACCGCAAGGCCGAAGCACTCTACTTCAAATCCCAGGCACACAATGGCCTCAAGCAATTTGATGAAGCTCGTTTAGCCGCTTCTGATGCCCTTAACCTGCGCCCCGCCGGAGCACTCGATATCCAGCTCCGCATGTTCGCCGGAGATATCGACATCACTGCCAAAAAACCCGAAGCCGCAATCCGACACTATATTATCGTTGAAAGCACTTTCGCAAAATCTACTGACGATAAAAGAGAGGCACTTGCCAAGGTCATTTCAACACTCAAAATGATCGGGACTCCAAAAGCGTTGGAACTCTTAAAAGACTATCAGCAGTAAGAAGAGCTCTACTCCCACTCGATACTCGCAGGCGGCTTTGTCGAGATATCGTATAGGACACGATTTATACCGCTAACTTCATTCAGAATTTGCTGACTGGCCTCACGAAGAAGTTGGGCCGGCAAATCTACCCATTCGGCAGTCATGGCGTCTTCGGAGATCACCGCCCGCAAATTGGTAGCCCACTCGTAGCTTCGTTCATCTCCTTTCACCCCAACTGTCTTAACCGGAATTAATCCGGCATAAGCCTGCCAAACCCGATCATACCAGCCATGCTGTTTTAGTTTCCCAATAAAAATCGCATCGCATTCACGGATTATATTGAGACGTTCACGATCAACCGCACCTGGACACCGAACGGCTAATCCCGGCCCCGGGAATGGATGACGCCCAAGAATATCAGGAGCAATTCTTAATGCCGCCCCTAACTCACGAACCTCATCCTTAAAGAGCTCAGCCAGAGGCTCCAGCACCTTACCCTGTTCCTGAAGTTCAAGAATTTTAGGAACGCGGTTGTGGTGTGTTTTTATCACAGAAGCCTTTGACTTTGCATTTGAAGCACTCTCGATGACATCGGGATAAAGCGTCCCTTGAGCCAGCATATCGGCATTCCCAACGGAATCCCAAAAAACCTTAATGAAAAGATTCCCAATGATCCGCCGCTTCTCTTCCGGGTCTTCTTTTCCAGCCAAAGCACCTAGAAATTCGTCGGAAGCATCCACCGTTTCAATCTCTACGCCCATACGACGAAAATTATTTTGCACTACAGTTGCCTCGTCTTTTCGGAGGAGTCCGTTATCCACAAAAATCGCACGAACATTCACCCCCGCCTCTTTTAGAAGTACCGCCAAAACCGTGCTATCAACTCCCCCGCTCACACCACAAACCACTTGTTTCTCGCCAACAAGTTCACGGATCCCCTCGATCATTTCACGCTTAAAATCCTCGATATGAAAACGCTGAAGTTCGTCGGCTTGCTGGAGGAAATTCTTAAGAATTCGCAATCCTTCGTGGGAGTGCGTGACCTCGGGGTGAAATTGAATTCCAAAAAAACCACCGGGCCAGCGTAAACTCACCGGAGTCCCATGTTGGTTGGTCGCAATCACTTCAGCTTCCTCATGCAGATCTTGCACAGTATCCGAGTGACTCATCCAAACCTGAGAATCTTCAGAAATCTCGTCATAGAGATCCTTGTGGCAGATCGGAGTGAGAGCAGCTGCACCATATTCCCGCTTATCGCTCTTTTTCACGGAGCCCCCAAATTTGATATTAAGAAGTTGCATCCCGTAGCAAACTCCAAGAACGGGTACTCCAAAGGTCTTCAATTTCTCAAAATCGATATCCGGAGCATCCGCCTCGCTGGTGCTCTTAGGGCCACCAGAAAGAATGATTGCTCCAGGCCGACCAATTTCAGCGATATCTTCAGGGGAATAAAGCTTAGCGAAAAAGCCCAATTCGCGAATTCGGCGAACGATGAGCTGGGTGTATTGCGAGCCAAAATCGAAAACAGCAACATGTTGAATCTCTTGCATCTTAAAAACTAGGAAGCGGGTTGGTAGTTCGTGGGCTCCTCGGTAATGGTGACATCATGAGCGTGACTTTCTCGAAGACCACCCGGGGTAATGCGAACAAATTCGGCCTTTTCCCGAAGCTCGGTCAAATTTCGTGCCCCTACATATCCCATTCCAGAACGAAGTCCGCCCATGAGTTGGAAAACAACATCAGCCAGTGGTCCTTTATAAGGAACACGACCCTCTACCCCTTCGGCAACTAGCTTACCGCTAGAGTTTTGGCCGTAACGATCACCCGCGCCCTTTCGCATCGCTCCGATCGAGCCCATGCCACGATAAGTCTTAAAGCGACGCCCCTGAGAGTGAACGGTCTGTCCTGGACTCTCTCTCGTTCCGGCAAGCAAAGAACCTAACATGACGAGATCGGCACCCGCAGCAAGAGCCTTGGTGATATCTCCCGAGTATCGAATTCCGCCATCAGCAATTACCTGCACGCCACGTTCGTGAGCAGCATCGGCAACATTTTGAACGGCCGTAAACTGAGGCATACCCACTCCGGATATTACGCGGGTGGTGCAAATCGACCCTGGACCGACCCCAACTTTCAGGCAATTTGCTCCCGCGCTGATCAAGTCCCTAGCACCCTGGGCCGTAACGACGTTACCGGCTACAACTGGAGTATCACCAAGCTCGCGAAGCTTCTCAATCACCTTCATGACACGGGAAGTATGCCCTGTCGCGGCATCTATAAAAAGAGCATCAGTACCAGCTTCAAGGAGAGCCTTGGCACGATCTAAAAATTCAGGCCCTGGCCCCACCGCCGCGCCGCAACGAAGTTGGCCGTTTGGATCCTTGGACGCACTGGTAAAAGTGATTCGTTTTTCAATATCAGCACCGGTAATCAATCCAGCTAGAGTCCCCTCATCATTCACCAAAGGGAGTTTTTCGATCCGGTTTTTGTAAAGAATCTCCCGAGCCTGGCGTTGATCCATATCAGCCGGCGCTGTCACCAAGCGGTCCATCGGCGTCATCACATCTTCAACCAGAGCTTTCTCACTTGGGATATGACGAAGATCACGTCCGGTAACCATTCCCTCAAGACGACCATTTGGATCGACTACCGGGAATCCGGAAAATCCCTCCCGCCCCATAATTTCGCGAACTTCAGCCACCGTTTGCTTCCTAGAAACTGTCAGGGGCTTATAAATCACCGCATTCTCGGAACGCTTTACTTTAGCCACCATTGAAGCCTGTTGTTCGACGGTACAGGCACGATGGATAACTGCAATACCACCTTCACGTGCAAGAGCCATTGCAAGGTCAGTCTCAGACACCGTATCCATGGCAGCTGAAACGATTGGGATATTAAGTGGAACTCCCTTGCACAACTCGGTGCTCACATCGGAATCGGAAGGGAGCAGTTCGCTCAAACTAGGCGTCAAAAGGACGTCGTCAAAAGAAAGGGCCAAAGATGGTTCCGCCATGGAGGAATCAAGGGAATTTGGCCTCCGATAGCAAGCGCGATTCGCGCTATGATCTAAAAAAACCTCTAGGAACCGATCATGATCAGTTGCCAGAGGCCTAAATTACTAGATCAGTTAATAGCAAGGAATCAGTCGAGAAAGACGATTTTCCCAGGCTCACCTTTAGCCTCAGCCTCGGCCTGCACCTGCTTTTCATGCTGTTCGGGCGAGCAGGAAGAATCGATTGGAGCGTCAGGCTTTTCTTGGTTTACATCGACGAGACCCTTCTCAAGAAGAAACGCTTCCACTTCCTCTCCACTTACATCCGGAAGCATTTCACCGTTTACCTCAACACAAGGGCTGAGAGGTTGACCTGTTTTCTGTTCCATTTCCCAACGGAAAGCGGGATTCTTGATGATATCTTTCTCATCAAATTCCAATTCATACTTTCGCATTATAGCCCGGACGCCTTCGCTCCAGCCGCAAAAAGTCTTTAGATAAGCCGTGATTTGAGGTTCTTGATCGCTCATTGGGATGACTATAGCGAGGTCTTGAGGTCTTGCAACCACGCACCACCACCGGGAGTCTCAATACGGACCCGGTCCCCAGTTTTAACGACAAGCTTCTCAATCTCCTTTAATTCCTGCCACTGCCCGTCACGCAAGAGTAAATTACGTCCGGGAACACCATTGGGTCGCGGAATAAGCTGACGCCGCTGAGTGAGTAGCGACACGGTGGTTTCCTCCAAAAACTCGATCTCCCTTACTAGCCCATCGCCCCCCCTCCACTCACCCTGCCCACCGGAACCACGACGGATACCGAATTCACGAACCCGCACAGGAAACCTCTCCTCAAGAATTTCTATATCAGTGATAGCCGTATTAGTCATATGAACGTGACATCCACTCCTGCCATGCCAACCCGGGCCAGCCCCAGCTCCACCTCCAATTGTTTCATAAAATCCAAAACGCTCGTTTCCAAAAAGAAAATTATTCATGGTGCCCTGCCCGTGGGCCTGTAAGCCGAGGGCTTCTAGAAGAACATCTACAACTCTTTGGCTGGTTTCAACATTACCCCCAACAACAGCTGGGCAGGCTTCAGGATCGCACGTAAGCGGTGGGTCTAGAATACCTGGCTCGGTCACGATCTCGACTTGATCAAGAAGCCCTTCATTTAAAGGGACATCTGTTCTTACCCAAAGTCTCAAGGCGTATAGCACCGCACTTCTAACAATAGCCGGAGTGGCATTTAGGTTACCTGGATGAACGTCAGCAGAGCCCGAAAAATCTACCACTAGTTTTTCATCTTTGGATATTTTCACCCGGATTACTGAACCGTCGTCCATCTTGTCTTCCGCACTTGCTTCCCCAAATTTATCTAAGGCTCTGGCAAGAAGCATTGAGGATCGATCATAAACACTCCTCATGTGAAAAACCACAACCTTCACTGAAGATTGATCAGCAAGTTTCCTCAACGCTTTCACTCCATATCGATTAGCCACAACTTGCGCCTTTAAGTCCGCCAAATTATCGGCAGGCGATCGAGAATCTCTAAAAAAATCATCTCCAATGGATTCTATTGAAGTTGGAGGAATGACGATTCCTTCATCAGCAAGACAGCGACCATCCGGAGGCATCGAACCCGGAGTCTTTCCTCCAATTTCGGCATGGTGGGCTCGATTAGCAACAAATCCGAGTAATTGATCACCAACAAAGACCGGGCTAATCACCGTGACATCAGGCAAGTGAGATCCCCCGAACGCCGGGTGATTTACGACCACCGTATTACCTTCCTCCCACGTTCGGTCGACAGACACCTTTCGCACACAGAGCCCAAGCGCACCCAAATGAACGGGAATATGGGGAGCATTCACGATCAAACGGCCTTCAGCATCCAGAAGAGCACACGAGTAATCGAGTCGTTCCTTGATATTCGTGGATAGTGCAGTCCTCCTTAACAACTCTCCCATTTCCTCAACCACACCCTCGAAACGTCGCCGAAAAAGTTCAGCTTCGACAACTGCGGGAGCTCTTCCTTCCAATTCATTCCGCCCTTCCCATTCCAAACGTATTGACCCACGTGTCCCCCGAAAAATTCGCCACCCTTTTTCGAGCAGTAGAGTCGAAAATCCATCTTGCTCTAGAGTTAGTTTCTCTACCAATCCCCCTCGCTCGAAATATTCGTGTTCCAAATCGATCGACCTTCCGACGAGTTCCAACCTTAAGGCAACCCACTCGATTTCACGATCAACCGGGCGGGCATCTCCATAAAGCTCACGATATCTTGTCTCGAAGGCCTCTCTCAGTTCACACTCCGAAATCCTCTGTCCCGCCTCTATTTCGATGCTAGAATCCTGCCCTTTTAATCTGAGCTCAAACAAACTCCGATGAATGCTCCGACCTTCCCTCAACTGGTCTAATTCCTCGCTAATCGAATCATCTAATAATTTTAGAACCTGTTTTACTTTGATCTCTCTATCAGCAGCTTGATGTAATCCCCAAGCGCTGAGAAGACCCGCGTCAGCCGGAACTAGAATTCTCTTCATGCCAAGTTCCCTCGCCAGTGCACAAGCGTGTTGCGGACCAGCACCTCCAAACGCTACGAGAGTGTGATCTCGGCAATCATATCCATCTCGAGTCGAAACCTGTCGTAATGCTTCGGCCATGTGACCAATCGCGATCTTTCGAAGCCCCTCTAACAATTCCCCTCGATTCATCTCTTTCCCAATTTCCTGAATCAGTTCAACTAACCGCCCTTCGGCCGCAGTCCGGTCCAGCGGGATATCAGCACGCGTTTCATCCATGAAACCCAAAAGTAAATTCACATCCGTCACCGTAAGCGGCCCCCCACATCCGTAACAAGCTGGCCCCGGAGAACTTCCAGCACTTTCCGGGCCTACTTGAAGACCTCCATTTCTCCACTGACAAATTGATCCACCTCCAGCTGCCACGGTCTCAATTTTCACCGCTGGCGCCAGAACCTTCACCGGACCGATCTCCTGTTCGTAACGATAGCTAGGCTCACCAGAAATCCGGGACACGTCTGTGCTAGTTCCACCCATATCGAAAGTCAGAACTTGCTCCAAACCGCAAGCGCGGGCCAGCGCCGCCGCCCCAGCAATTCCACCCGCCGGACCGCTAAGCAAACTATCCACAGGACGAAATGTTTCCGCAGATTTCAACTGCCCAGCACTTGTCATTAGAGAGATCGGGATTCCAGGCAGAGCATTTTCAAGCGAGCTCAGAAAACCTCCCATCACTGGAGTCAGATAAGCATTAGCTACGGTCGTTTCCATTCTGGGCCACAACCGAATCATGGGCGCTATCTCATGAGATACACTCACATCCACAAATCCACTGTCGCGTAAGATTTCAGCAACTCGCTTCTCATGACCCGGAGCCACATCCGCATGAATCATAGCAATTGCCACAGCCTTTGCCTCTCGTTGAGCCTCAAGCTCTGACTCATCAAGAGGTTCCAACTCACGACCTTGCCGGTCAAGACGACCAGACACCCCAATCACCCGCTTGGTCACTGGAACAGAAAGAGAAGGCGATAACTCAAATAGATCCGGCCGACGTTGATCACGGACCTCCAACAAAGACTCAAAACCCTTAGATGTATAAAGATCGACCGGGGTGCCTTTCCGTTCCAGCAAGGCATTTGTTCCTCGAGTCGTCGCAACCCTTAAATCAGCTCGAGGAAAGTCCGAACCGGGCGCAGTACCGGTCAAAAGACGAGCTGTAACAACCGAAGCATCTTCACCCGAAAGTAGCTCGATAATCTGGCCTAACTGAAACTGACCTTCCACCTTAATCTTTCCAAGATTGGGCACCGATTCAGTAATCAAAGCCCCATCAACCGAAAAACCCTCAAGTCCTTGATCATGACCCGAGAAAGGCCGCTCACAAACTAACCACCCATCCTCGATGGCCACAACCGAAGCACGAAGGATCCCGGAAGAAAGAACCTTACAACGAATCTGTGACCCCGACGGAGTTAATGCCCACCCGTCCGCAAATGTTCCACCCACATCGATCCGAATTTGCCAGTCTGCCATAATTCAGTTTTCCAAAAATCGCGGAGAAAAATTAATCAATTTGAGAAAACTCTCGCGCAACAATCGTTAAAATTTCGCGAACACCTGGGCGGTATTCGCCCTCATAGAAGACAACTAGGGTCGTCGCTTCACCATGAATCAGCTCAACTGAAGCTTCTTTTGAAACAACCTCTAAGTTGGTGCTATGGCCAAGCTCTTGTATCCCATCACGCAAAACGCTGAATGCAGCTCGCTCGGCTCGTCCCAGTAATTTCACACTCACAATCCCGGCAAGCTCAGATGCCCTTTTTAGAATTTCATCGCGGTTCAAATCATGCGCGACTCCAAAAACGGCACGCAAAACCAACTGCCGGTCATCGACAGGTTGAGACGGTGGGACTAGATTCGGATATGGATCAGGGGCCGGCGATAGCGGAACATTCAGCTCAGCACCGCGCCTCGGCCCTGATTGCTGCAAGGGATCAGGCATCGCTAGCGAGTCTAGGTTATCGATTTTGGGATTTTGTGGGACAAGTTTAGGAACACCCTCTGATTTTTTTGGGAGTGCAAATCCTTCCATCGGCTCCAAGAGACGAATTGGAGAGGGCTCGCCCTCCGCCATACTGCAATCAGCCTCTATCAAAGCGGATGGTAGCGAGATCTCCTTCCGAAGCCTCTCCTCGGGGAGCCGGTCTAATGGCATTTCCTTCATTTCTTGATCCTGGGGTGTCGCCTGCGTGGATGCTCGCCTGAAATGATTTCCCAGTGGGGTGGAAGTATCGCGTTTCATAGATCAGAAGAGGATAAATTTTTCACCCTTACTCAGCCAGACGTTTTAGCTTTCGCTTCATTGACAACTTGGCTGCAGTCGGCAAACGGTCCACAAAGAGCACTCCATTAAGGTGATCCGTTTCATGTTGAATGGCGCGAGATAACAAGCCGTCAGTTTCCACAAGAATCTTGCGACCGTTAAGCAGCTCTAGAGTTGCTCTAACCTGAGCCGGACGAAGAACCTCAGCATTGACCCCCTCAATACTAAGACAGCCTTCGGTCGCTGATTCTCTCTCACTTCCAAACTCAAGTGATGGATTTAAAAACACCAACGGCATAAGATCATCGAGGGAACTTTCTTCGCCGTCGACTTTCAAAAAGGTAATGCATTCGGGATCATGGGATACATCCACCACCGCCATTTGAATCTCACGATTGACTTGAGGCGCAGCGAGCCCGACCCCCTGAGCGTGAACCATCGTCTCAATTAAATCTTCTCCAAATTGCTTAAGTTCGTCGGTCACTTTTGTGACCTTGCGGCATTTTTTACGAAGCACCGGATTGCCATACTGGGTAATTTCAAGAATCATGATTAAGGATTTTCGGAGGGAGAAGAAGAGCTTGATGATTGAGGTTTTTCAACCAAGTAGTAAATTTCCTTTTCGGAATAGCCGGCGTCTATGGCAGCACTATGAGCTCCCAGAATTGTCTGAAATGGGCACTCTTTGTCTACTCGAAGGGCTAGTTTCAAACCAGCTCTCTCTTTCAGGTTGGCGATGAGGTATTCCTTCAACAAACCCGGAACTACTGGCGTCCCATCTAGTTCAGCACTACCATCTTTACCCAGCGACAAGGTCGACCGAGTTTGCTTAGTCGTTGTAACCTTCATCGAATGCGCTGATGGCAACGAAACCTGAATCTCCGGCTTAAGTTTCTTCTTTTCGAAATCATCCGGGTCTTTCATCGTCACGATGAAAAAAAACAAAAGCGTTACCAAAATATCGATCAAGGGAACGATCGAAACCGTGGGGGGCTTCCGGGCTGTACGATTAAATTCCACTCAAGAAATTTTTATGATTTGTCGCGAAAGAAAACGTGTTGGTGACAGGCCGAAACCACCCGCCCTAGCAGGACCTCAAGCCGCGCCGAGAACAACTCAATTTTTCGGCTAAAAACACCCTGAGCAATGACCGCCGGAACAGTAATTGCGATCCCTACAATGGTCGTACTAAGCGCGGTCGCAATACCAGCGCGAATTCGCTCATTATCCTCCAAATCAGAGAAGGCTGTGACCAAGCCGCTCGCCGTGCCCAATAATCCAAGCAGGGGCGAAATTGTAATGATGACATCCAGAACCGACATTCCCGCATTCATTCGAACGATTTCTTCTCGAGCAGACGATTGCACCGCCTCCTGGACTTCTCCCTGTGTCTTCCCTGCATTGCCAAGGGCGACCGAACAAAGACGTGAAAGAGAGTTTTCCTCACGTGCAAATTCGCTTTGCAAATTGCCAAGCGTTCCTGCCTCAAGATGCTCTTCGAAGCGCTCGACTTCACGCCCCAGCTCATCGGGCACAATCTGTGAACGCTTTAAACTAAGCGATTTTAGTATAATAACTGTCAAGCCAACTAAAGAACATACCCCAAGTAGGATCATAAAAAATCCTCCCCCTCTGAAAAAATTCCACGTTGTTTCGAGTGCTTCAGAAAACTCCATATTTTTTACTTAATGATAATTAAAAGTGACAATAATCTCCAGAGGATCGCCCGCGAGTTCCTTAATAACATCTTTTGGCATCTTCGGAATATTGATCCCACTAAGCGCTCGCAAGATCATCCCCCACTGGGTTCCTGAAGCTCCGACCATGGCCATTTGCTTCTGACGTAAAACCTTGCCACTTTTGTTAACAACAAAGTAAAGAGTCACATTACCCGGCGCAAGAAGTGAACGATTGCTGATATTTTCCATCTGCCAAGCCGTTTCGAGCTTTTTGAAGATCCCCCCTTGGTATCGGCCAATTGCAGTATTGGTAACATTGAGTGACCCCTTACCATTCGCGCTAATTACTCCAGCAATACGGGTCTTTCGGGATCGCGGAGCGAAGCCGCCGTTCTCGTCAGCCGCTTCGCGCTCATCCTTTGCGAGGCGCTCGGGCAAATTCTCTTCGATCATTTCATTCTCCGGTTTGACCGGCTCCTTCTTCCGATCATCACCGACCTCCTCTTCTAATAATGCCAGAGCCTCCTCGATCGAGGTCAGTTCATCCTGCGAAACTGCCTCATTGGCTGCCTTGCGTGCTGGATTTTTCTGAAACGGTTTAGCATCGCCGGTCGTCTTAGCGGCTTCTTGATTGATATGCTCTTTTCCTTCCCCAACATCTAGCGAATCTTTAACACCAATATTCCCACTCACTGCATCTCCTTTAGCAAAATCAGAGTCGAAAGTTTTCGGGTCATTTATGGGAACTTCGTCTCCGGAAAGAGCCGCCCTATCGTCCTCCCCTGCAACTGCTCCTTGATCGCTAGTCGCAGTGGTATCGCGCTCACCAATCAAATCTCTTTCTTTGGGAGGGTCGATTGACTCCTGGGCCTCGTTCGTCTGAATAAAAGGTTGAGACGGCTTTTGTTCCTCAGCCTCTTTTGGCTCCTCAGGCTCTTTTGGCTCCTCAGGCTGTTTTAGAACAACCGACACCCCAGCAGGATCTTCATAAACCATCTGCATTTTGATCAGATCGGGAGCCGGCTCAGATTCCTTTTCCTCATAATCAATGCGAGCCGAAAACAAATTCGAGGCCATGAGAATGACGAAGAGGAAAAACAGACCGATATGCGCCCATGCTGCGATCAGCAGAGCAAAAACGAAATCACGTCGATACATCAGACCATTCATGGGAACCGACCGAGTCTCGCCCGATGAGAATAAAAACACAACCCCTTAGCCCGCTAGGAGATAGCCTCCGACCAACTGACCTAAGAAATCTCCGGAATAGAAGCTGCCTGAACTTCTCGGTCATTAGGGGAAGAATCCTCACAATTTTCAGTTTAGGATCCCCGATCTACATCTATTCCCTACCAAATTGGTCTCATTAACGGCAGATGTCTAAAACAAGCTCATGAGCCGATCGCCTACCCCCACGCTATTTATCCCAAACTGCACTTGCCACCAAACCGATTTGCACCCCCCAAGAAAATCGTTCTAGGTCTTAAAATCCCGCGATTGAAACACCATCCAACCCAGAATAAAAAGAGTTACGCAAAGGCCCATCAAAATCGAATAACTCTCCACAATTCGTTCCCAAGGAACATTTTCCTGAAGAACGTAAATCCAGTTCGCCATTCGGAAGGTGATAAAGACATCTTTATGGTTGGCTAAAAAGGGGATGTTCTGCAAAACGAAATCAATAAAGAACACACTCAAGGCCATCACGGAAGCAGCAGCTGGCTTGATTTTTAGGCAGGAAAAAAAGAAGCCTAGAGAGGTTACTACACACATGCTCAAACCCATGAAGCAGGCCCCGGTAAAAAGCCGCTGGAATGCTTCATCGCGATCGGGATAGACCGCCAGAATATACATCTCGGGATTCCAGACGAACAACCCACCTTCGCTTCCCATAGCAAAGAGAGCCATTCCATATCCGGTTAACCCCACAAAGATCACAAAGGTCACCGTGTAAATAATGACGGCACAGTATTTAAGAATTAGAATTCGCAACCGAGACACTGGACGCGATAACACCATCCGCATGTTACCATCCTCCGTTTCTTTCGCGACAATATCACCAGCAACTAACGCGAAATAAATTGAACCAAGCAAAAACATACTGAATCCCATAATCCAATAAGTTGCAGTCAATGATGATGAAAGAAGCTCAACCGGGATGAAGTTTCGTTTCGCCAAATCCTCAAATTGCTCACGCCCGACATAGATCCAGAGAGAGAGAAGTAATGCTTCAAAGATCAAAAACACAACATATCCAATGTAGGTCCTCTTGCGGGCAAAAAGCTTCTTAAGCTCACCTTGTAATTGTCGAAGGAACATCATGGCTTACTCAAACTACTATGTTCCAAATAGACATCTTCTAGTGATCGCCTGACCGGCGTCACCTCACTAACTTCTGCGCCCCGTTCAATCAAGGAACGCACCACGTCAGGGACCTCAGTCCCCTCGGGGAAAACCCACCGATCCTCGCCAAGCTTCTGACCTTCAAAATCGCAGACTACGCCTCTAAGAATTTTAGATGGCTTTGCTTGCAATCTAACCCCCGGCCGATCGTCCCGGAGCTCATCTACAGCTCCTTCGTAAACTAATTCGCCGGCCCGAATAATTGCAACCCGATCGCACATTTGCTCCACTTCGGATAAAAGGTGTGAGTTAAAAAGAACAGTCATCCCCCGCTCTTTTCGAAGCCCTAAAATAAAATCTCGAAACCACTTAATCCCCTCAGGATCAAGCCCATCAGTCGGCTCGTCCAACAAAAGAATTTCCGGCTCAGGAAGTAAGGCCTGAGCAAGAGCTAGACGCTGTCTCATCCCATGACTATAGGCCCCAACCTTCGAATGAATGCGATCGGTTAAATCCACCCGTTCAACTACGTCCATCGCCGCCTCTTTATCGAAGCGTCCGCTCAAACCCACCAACACTTTGAGATTATCCCAACCACTCATGTAATCGTAGAATGCTGGGGCCTCAAAAATTGACCCCACCTTACAGAGTGCTTCTTGCGGTTTTTTCAAAACCGAAACACCACCAATAAAAACCTCTCCACTTTCAGCGGCCACCATACTAAGAATAATTCCAAGCGTAGTACTTTTTCCTGCGCCATTGTGTCCGAGCAGACCATAGATCTCTCCACGCTTGACTTCAAAAGAGACCCCTTTCAAGGCATTCTTTCCTGCAAAATTTTTAGTGAGATTTTGAACCTTAAGCATCATTCAGTTTTTACCTCGAAATCCAAATCCTTCCCCGCTGATAGATCAAGAAAAAGGAAATTCGTACCATTTTCATCTCCATGATATGCCTCCTTGTCATGAATTAGAGGAATCTTTGAACTCCCGCGCGACATGCCCATCATAAGCACCCTAGTCCGTTTCAAACCACTGGCACGGTGATTCCAAAAATAGCTCGACCCAGTCGTCCGATAATCCTCGTGGTCAGCCGGACATTGAAAAACCTCAGGCCCATCCACATAGGGGCTAAGGACTTCTTCAAGAACGTTATTCCCACCAGAATGGGATTTCCTCCCCATTTTGATCCTCGGGAAAAAATTGCCATTTTCAGCAAGGTAACTCTCAAGAGCAGTGCCCAAACCTCTAAGTCTTGTGATACATTTCGCCGATTGAGCGGCTGATTTCATCCCACTGAAAATGGGTATCCCAATACCTGCGAGAGCAATCATAATTCCCACCACCACTACCAGCTCTGTCACCGTAAAACCACGCCTCATAGCCCTACCTTTGGCTTAGCAAAGCCCTGAACAATCTCACCAACAGCATCCATAAAAGGGAGTAGCGACATCTTAATATCGGCGGAAGCGCTCTGGTAATAGGAACTAAACCCTTTGCTAATCACCACGTTTAGAATCTCAGGATCTTCTTCCTTCAAGCGAGCAAGTGCCTCAGCACCCTTTCCATCGGTCATATCCTGAACAGATCTCTCCACCATTTTCTGACGCTCTTCGGGAGGCATCTCGTCGAATGATTTCATGAGCCTCTCCATATTCTCGTTAAAAATCAAATCGACAAAGTGAAGCTTCTCCTCCTTGGAAAAGCGGAAAAACATCTCAACAACCTTCCCCTGCTCGTCGAGCTGCTTCCGCTGCCTCAAATCAAGTCGGTTGAGGGTTTCGGCTATTTCATCAATACTATCTATCCGCTGCTCCCTTCTAAACTCCGAGTAGCTTGTCATTTCTTCAACTGACCAATCCTCAAACTCGGCCTGTCCGATCATACCTGACACCTTTTCCGGAGTCGCTTTCCTAGCACCGCTCCAGCTCGTCATCCCCCAAACCGCAGCCCAGATTAAACCTAACACGATCGCGCCTCGAAGCAGTGTTCCCATGTTCATTACGGGGGATGTTAACCCCTTTCTCTATGGGTGCAAACGATCATCAGAGATCGTTATCTCCGAAAAGCGGACCTAAGCTCCGAGAAGCTAGTCACTCTTAACAAGAGCACCCCGACCCCGTAAATAGTTGCTCCAAAGCCCACTAAGATTGCCGTCGAAATCGCTTTCGCCCAAGGACCTGCATCAATCCAGCCAACCATCAGCGCCTTCGCCCCCAACAATCCGACAGCCATCACCAGACTAGCAATCACCATGCCCCGAAGCCGACGCCAATTCTCTTTACTTAAGGTCACAAATTCCCGCAAACCAATCCAAAGTAAAACTACATTTACCCAAGCCGCGATCGAGGTCGCAATCGCGATCCCAACATGCCCAAAGAAGGGGAAAAGAACCAAGCTGAATACAATATTCACAATTACCGTAATCCCAGCCATCCACATCGGAGACTTAGTATTCTCCCGCGCGAAGTATCCTGGCTGCAGTACTTTGATCAAGACATACCCCGGTAATCCTATCGCGAAAGCTCCTAGCGCCCGACCGGTTTGAAAGGAATCCGAAGAGGTAAATGTTCCCCTCTCAAAAATGACCGAAATGATTTCTTGCGGAATCACCATCAAAGCAATCGCCGCTGGCACGGTCACAATCATAGCCAACTCTAGCCCACTCACCATCGTCGCGCGCGCTTCACCTTCCTTACCACTATGAAGCAATCTTGTGATTTCTGGTAACAACACCATCCCAAATGCAATTCCGATCATCCCAAGCGGCAGTTGATAGATTCGGTCCGCATAGTAGATGTAAGAAATCGCCCCCTGTTGGAACGAAGCCACAATCCCTCCGACCAATAAATTGATCTGCTGGATTCCAGCTGCTATCACGCCGGGTCCCATCAGGACCAAAAGCCTCTTAAAGCTAGAATCAAAAACTGGTTTTTTAAAAACCACAGGCAAACCGGCTCGAAAACAGACCCACCAAAGCACACCCAACTGCAAAAAACCTGCGAGCGCTACACAGCATGCCAAGGCGACTCCTCGCCACTCCACAAATTGCACTAGCCCCAGCAATCCACAAAGAAAAACCAAGTTCAAGATAACGGGAGAAAAAGCGGGGGCCGCAAACCTTTTCAAAGTCGTCAACACTCCGCTAAGATGCGCCACCAGCGCCATACAAAGCAGATAAACAAAAGTGATTTGTGATAGTTTGACCGTTAGATCATAAGCACCTGGATCATTATTGTAGATCGCAAGCTCTCCGCCTCCCGAGGCCATCCCCTTAAACACCGCATAGTCGTGATCCGGAGGAAGAGGGATCCGCAGAAGCCCATCATCATTCACAAGCCAGTCTCCACCTTTAAATATCTGATCTCGAGCTGCCTCTATTTTTATTTTTTTATCTTCCTCGGTATCAGTAGTCTTAAACTCGACCTCTCCGTTCCTTTTGAAGCTCTCTAAAATAACCGACGCCAGCTCAACCTCTTCGCCTTCTGCCTTGACCTCTCCACCGAAAATCTCACCGAAAACGTTAACAAAAGCAGGATTACCACGTTTAACTACACTTAGGTTTTTAAAACTGGCTTCACCCTCTTTCGTCTGTAAATAAACCGCTTTGGCACCCCGCAAAGGAATCCGAAACTCTATCGCCTCACTGCCAAGGTTTTCTTCAGTCTTAGGCAAAAAACCAGGCACTACCACAAGCATAATCGCGGCCATCAGGGGAATCGCCAAAAGAGTTAGCAACCCAAGGCTCCCGAACAAAATCGTGAAAGCATTATTGGCAAACTGCATTGCTGAATTACACCCGTCCCTCGTAACCCTTTTCCCGAACAAAGGGATGAAAGCCGCATTGAAGGCGCCTTCGCCGAAAATCCGGCGAAACATGTTTGGAAAACGAAAGGCTGCAAAAAAGGCATCCGCCACCATTCCAGTCCCCAAAAATCGTGCAATCAGGATGTCACGCATCACGCCCAAGATCCGGCTCATCAGGGTGAACCCGGAGATCGTCATCAAAGAGCGAAGCATGCGGGGGAAGAATGGATTCAACCCGCACCAAGCTCAAGCAAGGCTTTGCTAAAAGGTGAAATGCCTAAAATGGCCAGAACCAGAATTTTCGGCCAGCCGCCTTTCGCTGATACTGTCCATCGCCAACACTCAAGACCTCTACCCTTACTTGGGTCAGCCCATCTTCCTTAAAACCAAGTTTAGAGGCTGCCCTGGGCGTCACGTCGATAATTCGGCCCACAATGAAGGGCCCCCGGTCGTTGAGGCGCATATTCAGAACTTTCCCATTCGAAAGATTAGTCACTTTCACACGGCAAGGAATCGGAAGTGTTTTGTGAGCGCCCGATATATCCAAACGCCCCACCCGCTCTCCGAGAGAGGTGTTCCCACGTTTGAAGCCAAAAAAGCTACTCTCATCATACCACGAGGCGATTCCCTCCTCGGAGTAGTGGAGAGCACTCTCAACACTCAATGGTTGATAATGCTGCCCCCGGATAGTGTAACCCCGAGTTTGATAACCTTTGTAATTAGGAGTCCCACATGAACCGAGAAGCAAGGCCGTAGGCAAAGCAACGAAAGCAAGTCCTATAGGCAACCTCATCCTAATCAACATCCCTGGCCTTGATCTCCGGCAACGTCCGGGCGACTTTTTCCTTAAGAGCCTTTCCAACCTGAAACTTAACCACGGCGCGGTCGGGAATTTTGATCGTTTTGGAAGGATCTTTAGGATTTCGCCCGGGCCTTCCCTTGGCGATCCTAGTTTCAAAGGTTCCAAAATCGCGGATCACGACGTTATTTGCTGCAGCCAATTCGCGCGAAACAATATCAACAACGAGGTGCAGCATTTTTGAAGAGAGAGCCTGAGTGACTCCTAACTCGTCGCTTACTTCTTGAATAATTTCTTTTTTGGTAAAGTTTGCCATAATCTGGGGAGAATACCGTCATCTTACGACCCTAACCTAAGATGATCTGTCAAAAATATTTAGGAAAACTAATATATTTTTTGGTGATTACACTGATCATACACTCTCAGTCGTTCTAAAATGTAGCTTTACAACTTCCGCCAGCTTCTCTTTACCGAATTTCCGTATAAATTTACGCGCAACTTCTTTGACGGCAGGACTAGCCCCTAACGGAAGTTCCAAGCCTACTTTTTCGGAAACACGATCCATCCAATCCAAAAAACTTTCTCGAGCTAAAATCGACCCGGCCGCTACCGCGATATCATTTTCCGCTTTGGTCCGTTCTTCTAAGATTAGCCTTACCCTCCGGTTTTTTAGCTCTCTTGCGATTAATGGCGCTTTGCTGAATTGATCCGATAAAGCCCTACCGCAGGATGGGACCCTAACTGATAAATCCTTAATTACCGTTGCGTGCCCTCTTGCTAGCATACGATTCACGTTTTTATATTCTTCATAGAGCAAGTTATACCGCGCGGGAGCCCATCTAATCACTTTGTATCCACTTCCAACTTCAGCCCGAATTATATTAGCCAGCTCCCGAATCCTCTTACCCGAGCCGATTCTCTTACTGTCCATAATACCAGCATTCAGGAGAGCGCGCGTAATCTCGGAATTCGTATAAACCCCGGCTACCACAAGCGGTCCAAAGTAATCCCCCTTACCGCTTTCGTCGATTCCGAAGTGAGGTTCAAACATCTCTGCCTGCCAATGCTCCTCATAGCCCAAACGCGCCTCGCCGACCACATCAGGCTCAAGAACAAATTTCACAAATTCCTCAGTCTCTTTTCCTTGAACCAAAACTTTGGGCCCTTTCCGGTAAACCGTGACATTAAGCTTCCCTCTTTTAGCCGAATAAATAGCGTGTTCCTTCTCCTGAAAGTCAAACCCGCCCATCGACAAGCAGTCCTTCAAGATCGCAACCTGCTCAACTGACAGAGCCAAGGTATAAGTGACTTTTCCCATTCGCTAGGGGACTCTAACGCTCTTCCCCCAAATTCCCAATACCGGATTTTCGTTGGCTCAGATAAGCTTCATCCTTAACCTTCTTACGAAGCATGGACAAACCTAGCGCACAATATCATCCGCTCAAAGATAAGCGCCAATTCCGGAATGCTATCCTCGAATGGTTTCAGGAAAACGCTAAATCCTATCCATGGAGAGAAACAACTGATCCATGGCCGATCCTCGTATCAGAAATCATGCTTCAGCAGACCACCGTGGCCTCGGTTATCGCCAACCACCGCTTCGAAAACTTCTTACAAGAGTTTCCTAATATCGAGGCGATTTCTATTTCCTCAGAGGAAAAAATTTTACGAGCTTGGGAAGGGCTCGGTTATTATAATCGCGTTCGCAATCTTCAAAAAACAGCTCAGACCATTTTGCAGGATTATGAAGGCAAATTCCCCTCCGACGCTGAAACCCTCGAAACCCTCCCTGGGGTTGGTCGCTACACTGCAGGAGCTGTGAGTAGCTTTGCCTTTGATCACCCTGCTCCCATCGTCGATGGCAATATCGCTCGGGTCCTTTCACGACTCTTGGATTACCACAAAGAAGTTGATTCCACTGAAGGACAAAAAGTAATGTGGAAGACCGCTGGCGAACTCCTAGCCCCATCAAAGGCTAGACTATTCAATTCGGCCCTCATGGAACTCGGCCAAACCATTTGTTCTCCCAAATCTCCGAACTGTCTTAAATGTCCGGTCCAAAGCTTTTGCAAGACAAATGACCCTAGTTCCCTTCCGGTCAAAAAGCCCCGTAAGAAATTTGTCCAAATTAATGAACACGCTTTTTTCTGGATTGAGAACAACCGAATTCTCCTGTCAAAAGGCCATGATTCTCGTCGCAAAGGATTTTGGAAGCTTCCTCTTCGCTCACCAGAGGAGTGCGCCCATTTAGATTTCCTCAGTCAACACCGCTACACCATTACCCACTACAAAGTCACCTTATATCTTTACCACGCCAAACCGCCCCACCTCCTCCAAGATGAGGAATATCATTTCATTTCAGAACTTTCAGACCTCCCCATCGCCACCCCCATCCGAAAGATCCTCAGCGCGAAAGCTTCAGAGCTTGAGCGCTAACCCAAGCAAAACCGACCTAGGGTTCCCGCCTCTCCAAACTCTCATAATCTCAGGAGGACATCTTGAAGCCCCAGAGTAACCCAGCGGTAGCCAGCCAAGCGAGTAGTGAGAATTGCGAAAAAGCAGCTAAACAACAAAAAATAGAACGAAGGAAAAAGTTCAAGATTGGAATTGGAAGCGCACTGCCGCAGCCATCCAAACCACAGCAGTCTCAGTCCGCAAAACAAGTTCACCCAAACCAACCGGGGCAAATCCCGATTCAAAAATTCTTTCATATTCTCCTGCCGAGAAATCGCCCTCTGGACCAACCATCAAAACCACACGTTCGGGAACCTCAAGTCCATCGAGTACTTCCTTCAGTGTTTTAGTTTCTGAAGTGAGGGCACCAACAATTCTAGTGCCGCCCGGTTCAATATTCCTTAAGTAATTATCAAGCAATGCGGGCACCATCACCTCAGGCAGATGATTCTGCCCGCACTGCTTAGAAGCCTCTAGCAATATCCTCTGCCACTTATCCCGCTTCGCCAAATCCTCGCCATTCTTAAATCGAACATTACCTTGATCACTCACCAGTGGTTGAATCCGATTCACTCCCATCTCAACCGCTTTCTGCAGAATAAGGTCAAAACTTTTTCCCTTGGGAACCCCTACCGCTACCTCAAGCTGTGGTAACACCGTTGAAGTATTCCTTGTATCAATTAATTCTAGGCGGGTTTCATTTTTGGAAACCCCACAAACTCTAGCGCTAGCTTCCCTCCCATTCCCATCAAAAATAGCAATTTCATCCCCGACCTGCTTTCGCATTACCTTGAGACAATGATGCGCCTCGTCGCCCCTTAAGGTGGGATTCTCATCCCACTGGTCAGGCGATAGAAAAAAGCGATCCATCTTGCTGGCTAGCTATCGAAGAAGCGTTTTGCCTTTTCAAAAAACGACTCTTGAACCGGTGAATTCTTCTCGCCGATCGATTCAGTAAAAGCCTCCAACCTCTCACGTTGATCGGAGTTGAGTCTAGTTGGAACCTCTACCTGAGCCTCGACATGAAGATCACCTTTCCCTCGTCCATTTAAAGCAGGCATTCCTCGATCACGAAGACGGAAGGTCGTTCCACCTTGCGTTCCGGCAGGCACCTTCATGGTCGCACTCCCAGTCAAAGTTGGCACCTCTAATTCCCCTCCCAGAGCCGCCGTTGAAAATGGTAAGGGCACCTCACAATAGAGATCATCACCATCGCGCTGAAAAACATCATGATCACGCAAATGCAGGAATACATACAAATCTCCCGCCGGACCTCCACGCATCCCCGCATCACCTTTGCCGGTTGAACGAAGTCGGGTCCCATCATCAACTCCAGCCGGAATTCGAATACTCACTCGCTCGGGCGCTTGCTTACGACCATTACCGCCACAATCCCCGCAAGGATCAGCAATATTCTGGCCCGCGCCCCGGCAATCAGGGCAAGTCGCCTGCTGAATGAAAATTCCACGTTGTTGACCCACTACACCACGTCCGCCGCATGTAGTACAGGTATTCGTGCCAGCGCTGCCCGACTTGGATCCTGAACCAGAACACTTTCCACAACTCGCATACTTTTCAATTTCAAGCTCCTTCTCAACCCCCTCGGCTGCCTCCTCCAAGGTGATTTCAAGATCGTATCGCAAATCACTTCCACGTTTTTTCCCAGATCGATCTCGGCGACGACCTCCCCCACCGCCAAAGAGATCATCGAACATACTTCCACCACCTCCTCCACCGAAGACTTGACTGAAAATATCCATCGGGTCGTGGAACCCTCCACGTCCGCCGCCACCTCCGCCACCACTCTTGAAAGCAGCGTGACCATAGCGATCATAGGCAGACCGTTTCTCCTCATCACTGATCACCTCGTAGGCCTCGCCAATCTCTTTGAATTTTTCTTCAGCCTTCGGATCATCCGGATTCTGATCCGGATGATGTTTCATCGCCAACTTGCGATAAGACTTTTTGATATCGCCTTGAGAGGCATCTCGAGAAACCCCCAGCACCTCGTAATAATCCCGCTCAGCCATTACTCAGCTCCCCCCTCGTTTTCAGCACCCTCTTCGGCAGATTGCTCCCCACCTTTTGCCACAATAACCGCTGCTGCCCGTAACAAGCGATCATGCAGTATATAGCCCTTACGCTTTACAAAAAGAATCTCTCCCGCCTCGGCACCCTCCTTTTCCTCTTCGGCTACCGCTTCATGATAATTGGGATCAAAAACCCCCTCAGCAGCAACTTCTTTGACACCTTGCGCAGAAAGAAAATCATCAAGCTGCCCTTTCACCATGGCCATTCCTTTGTAGATCATTGAGTCTTGTTCCTGCTCCGCCATCTGCAGACCCATCGAAAAATTATCAAAAATCGGAAGCAGCTCCTCGATTAAACCAGATCGTGCAAATCGCAAATCCTCGGAACGCTCGCGGGCCATCCGCTTACGATAATTATCCAGATCGGCTGCCGAACGAATCGCCGCTTCCTTCCACTTCATCGCCTCAGCTTCTGGAGCCAAGGGAACCTCAGGCACCTCCTGTCCAGGAACCTCCTCATTTTCATTCTCTTCAACAATTTTCTCGGTCGCTGCGACGTCTTCCTCAACGACTTCAGTTTCCTGATCGTGATCTTGCATGGCGGGAACCAATACCGTCCCCCTCCCAATGTCAACCCGTCGCTTTACTACAAAATGAAACCCTCCTCGTCTAACGGACCAAATTCCCCTGCCTCCCAACCTGGCAGCAACTTTCCGCGCGTCCCCTCGCGCCAGCCACTCTGAGAGAGCATCGTCGTTGTTTCATAATCCGGATTAGGCCTCGCAAAGCTTGCAACCCGACCATTTTCAACCAAACAGCCGTAGTAATTTCCGTCGCTCAAACCCAGCTTATCAAAGCTCCATACAATCACTTTTTTTCTCCGCAAATGCCTCACCAAGTCATCCCGCCCCACAACTCCGCGGAGCGCCACAGAATCAATTCTCTCCCGTGACACTTTCGCCAAAATTGCGGCATCGCTCAAACCATCAGCAAGAGAAACCGTTGCCCCAACACTGAGCGGCCAAAGCACACCCAAAATACCACTTAAATCGTCCTCAGGTAACCATTCAACGAGTAGGCGTGTCCGACGATGAGCCATATGCACTTGGCTCAACTGATTTGCATTAATTCTCATTCCGCGCCCCACTTCGTCCTTTCCAAAGCAACGATCTCTCATCTCGGTCCAGCCCCGTGGCAAATCACCAGAAATCTTCGGTTCACAGTTCTCCTTAGCAAAAAGCCTGCCTTCCCGGTCTGCCGCAGTCTTTACCGACAAGCCACGCAGTGCATCTCCAATATCAACCTTCCACGGGATCGGCGCACCAAAAGCCACGGTCACTCCGTAGCGTAAAATCTGAGGAGGCTTTCCAAGGAAATTGCCTTCCGAAAATGACCACATCGAGCCCCAGAGCCCATCCATATATGCTGGCAAAACCTCCGCATTCCCTTTCTTTGCCATCATCTGATAACCACGTTTAATCTCACAAAGCGCCCCTGTTCGAGAAAGCTGGCCCTCCGCAAACACACAGACAACCGCTCCTTCCTTTAGCGCATTTGCCGTGATCCGAATTCCATCCCGCGCTTTGCTTGGAGAAATTGCCACCGCATCAAAAAGCCGCGCAAATCCACCGACCCACTTACTCTTGAAGCAATCTGCGAAAAGGACAAACCGTATCGGCCTCGGGCAAGCCGCAGACAACACAAAAGCATCAATGTAACTCAGATGGTTTGGCACCATCAGGACCCCTCCTTCTTTCGGAATGTGATCCACTCCAAGCGCCCGAATTTTGTAAACCGAACGAAAGATCCCTAAAAATACTAGGCGAATGAAATCTTTTGGTAACAAGCGCATAATATAAACGGTCGCCCAACCGCAAATCCCAGACATTAAAATAAATTGGAGACAAAAGGGAACCCCTAGAAACGACAGGAAGAATTGGATTCCCACCGCTAGAACCAAACCAAGATTGATACACAAATTAGAAGCTGACAGCACCATCCCTCGCTGATTTTCAGGAGCCTGATCTTGCAAAAAAACATTCAAAGGAACCAAATAAAGAGCTCCTCCAAAACCGGTTAAAACAAGTAACAAGGACGAAATCGCCCCCATTTGAAAGATCGCTAGAAACCCAGTGGATAAGCACATCAAAGCCCCGCCAATCACAATTAGCCCCAGTTCATTTCGACGATTACAAATCCAACTAGCAAGCAAACTTCCGACCACAATTCCCACTACGACTGGTATCCAAAGAATCGCTGCCCCTACGCCCAGCCCTTCCAAGCTGCCCCATCGATCCGCGGCGATCTGAATCAATAACATTTGAAGAAAACCTCCAAAGCACCAAAAAAAGGCAATCCCCAAAGCGCAACGCCACAAAGCCTCGTTTTTTCTTAGTTCCCGTAAATCCCCGAAATGCCTGACCGTCATCGCCCACGAAAAAGTCTCGCCCGATTGAGATTTCGTCTTCTGGATCAGATGGGAAAAACAAAGAGATAAAACAGCTCCAATCAAAATCCATAAAACTGGAATCATCGCCGCAGTCCATGGAGTAAGCCCGTTTTGCAAACCCCAGGCATCATACCAAAACCCTCCAATAATTTGCCCTAATAGAATCATCAAGACAACAGATCCTTCCATCACTCCGTTGGCAAAGCCCAGCCTTTCACTTCCAACCAACTCTTTTACCACTCCCATTTTCGAGGGACTTAAAAGAGCCGACTGCATCGCCAACAAAAAGAAAGCAAACATGACCACGTAAAGTGGCCACGAAGCGGCCTCCTGCCGCGACCCTAGCCACAACCCACAACCCATCAAAAGAAGCACCAACAACTGAAACCAAGATGAAAGTCTAATAATTAGACTCTTCGAAAAGCGATCACCCAACCACCCAGCTATCGGGGCAAACAAAATGAAGGGAAGGATCGCTAAAAGCGCAAAGAGATGTTCCACCCTACTCGGCGCAAGGCCCATTGACGCCAACCCCATCCCCAGCGGGATTAAGATAAACTTGGTGAAGCTATCATTGAAGGCATTTGTCGATTGCATTCCGATCAAAGACCAGAATGACACCCATTCTCGCCTTCGGGGCTCCCCTAAATCATCGTTCACAAATGGACCATGATCCAACCTTCCCTGTTTTGAAAATCGATAATCCATCTTCATACCATCATCTCAATCGATATTACTAAGATTCAGGCTTCAACTACCCCCAGCCAACTTAAGACTCAATGAGATCACCCACCTTCTCAAACACGCCCCCACCCAGTAATCTTCCGCCTTCATAAAAGGCGCATATTTGCCCCGGTGTCAGAGCTCGCTGATGTCTTGTGAACGACAAGGCTAATTTACCTTCCTCAATCTCTCTTACCTCAACCGCCTCGCTCTTCGCCCGATATCTAGGTTGAACTTCCGCCCTGCCCCCTGTCACCGCCTCGTTAATCCACGAAAGTGATCCAACGGTGCAAGTCTCAGCATAAAGCCCACTCGTTGCAGGCTCGTCCCAACCGACGATCAATTGATTCTTCTCCGCATTTTTACCAACCACGACATAAGCCATCCCAGACCTCGGGGACGCCACTCCATGCCCTTTGCGTTGCCCCAAGGTATAAAGGTGTAACCCGTCATGTCGCCCCTTCACCTTACCATCTAGATCGACGATCTCCCCCGGGCAATCGGGGACGTGATGACGTAAAAAATCACTCATCTTGATGTTTCCTATAAAGCAAATCCCTTGGGAGTCCTTTTTTTCAGCCGTTGGTAAATCAAATCGCCGCGCCACTTCGCGCACTTCTGGCTTTAACATCTCGCCTGCTGGAAAAAGAGCATGCTTTGCCTGATACTGCGTCATCATCGCCAAAAAATATGACTGATCTTTGTTAGGATCTGCCCCTCGTAAAAGATCCACTGAACCGTCTTTTCGGACACCTCGCCGAGCATAGTGCCCGGTGCCAACAGCCTCAAATCCCTGCTCCAAGGCATAGTCCAAAAACACGCCAAACTTCATTTCACGATTACACATGACATCCGGATTGGGCGTTACTCCGTCGCGATATCCGTCGAGCAAATAGTTCACGATCCGCTCACGATACTGATCAATTAGGTCAATCACTCGAAACTCAATCCCCAGTTTTTTCGCAACTACATGAGCATCTTCAAGATCACTTTCCCAGGGACAATCGCCAGGCAAGCCTTCTTCATTAATCCAATTCTTCATGTAGCCACCCACGACCTCGTGTCCTTGTTCTACCAACAAAGCAGCGGCTGCCGAGGAATCAACCCCGCCTGAAAGTCCGACCATAATCCGTGCCACAGAGATGATTTAACCCGCCAACGCATTTCCGGCAAGCCATCGAAAAATTAAACCATAAGCTCAGTTAGCGGCCCCCTCTGATCGATAATCTCGCTCAAACCTAGGTCGCGATCTCCATAATCATCCACCATCATTCCGGCAGCATGCTGCAGGCTCATGAGAAAATTTGCCAATACCCGATGACCGCTTTGGTTGTAATATGGATAATGTAGATACCTTCCGGTCTTAAACGCTCCATTCATATTTCCCAACATAATCAGAGGCATATTTTCATAGCCTGTGTGATGTTGGCTCCCTGCATCGCTCAGGAAAACAATCACGGTATTATCGAGCATTGTTCCATCGCCCTCTGGAACAGCCTTGAGCTTCCCCGCGAGTCCCGCAATTAACTCCATCTGGAAAGTCCTAATCTTGGATCTCATCTTGCGACCCTCTTCCCAGTTGGACTCAAATCGATCCTCTGTTCCCTCGATGTCAGCAGTATGACCAATTTCGTGCACAGAAATTTCCTTCATGCGCGCGTGGTCAAAACCTTGGTAGCGCACCTCCAGTTGATCCGCTCGGATCGTAACCACATTTGTTAACCCTGTAATGAGTGACGAAGCAGCCAGATCAAAGTGCGCCTCTAGCCGATGAGTCTCGATTGCCGAAGTAAACTTATCGTCGAGCTTAGGAGCCATTTGAGCCAGGGAATCGCCCATCGTGTTGAGCTTTACCTGACGATCCCGGAGAGACTCGAAACCATTCAAATAATGATCAAGCTTTTCCTTTTCCTTCGAGTTGAGCGTCTTCTTGGTTCGCTTTACGTCATCAACTAGAAAATCCATAAGATTTTGGTGGGCCATTTCTTCGACCTTGGCATTATCACCAGTCATAACAGTGCCAAAAACCTCTTTGTAAGCTAGCATCGCAGAAGCGTAGGCCGGAGTCCTTGTATTTTTCCCCTGTGCCGAAATATCGAGATATCGAAAAAGCTCATCTTTCTTTGTTCCAATGTGAAATGCCAAATGAGGAAAGATACTCGGAAACTTTTTCGCAAACGCCGCATCAAGCGTCTCCCTCCTAGGAGGCGCATGATCAGCAGAGGAATATGCTCCCAAAACACCAAAATGTCCACCGTGTGGTCCTTTGCAAATCTTACTCGAAAGCCCCTGAATAATGGCCAGCTGATCCTTAAATGGCTCAAGTGACTTCATACTTTCATTCAGCTCGAGATCCATCAAAGACCGATCCACCAATCGATTAAGCTTCAGCCGATCAGCACCGAACTCTTCTAGGCCTTTAGGAACTACCCCATACGGTCTCAACCCATTTCCTCTCACCACGAAAACAAATCGCTTGGGCAGTCCAGCCGCCTTGCCCGCAGCTTCGGCACGCAAGTGCTGCATGAATGGGGACAAGGCAAGCGAACCAGCACCAATATTACGAAGAAAATTTCGTCGAGTGACCATTAATTTTCGGGATTAGGTTCTTTACGATAGAGAAAAGAGTCTGACGTTAAAAGCGAAACAAGAAGGGCCTTAAAACTCCCGCCATTTTCTGTGTAGGCACGGTCGGCAGCAATCAGAGTGGGTGAGTCGTTCAGAGTTTCGTTCCGTCCCATCCAGAAGCGGAAGGCATGGCGCACGAAGGATTGGCGAACCCGTTCAGACTTTGCAAGGCGATTGACGAGATCGATAGCATCTTCGACCGGCCCATCCAGAGCCGGATTCCCAGTACCACGGAGCTCTCCTGAGGTATCCACCGGAACGGAAGCCTCGGGAACCGGTTCCCCAAGCTCAGTCAAACGTTGGCGATAACGATTCACCTCTTTCTGCCACTGTTGATCCGTCATCTCCTGCCACTTCTTGCGCTCCCCCGTCCAACGTTTCAAATCTTTTTCATAGCGACTCAAGACGGCTGGATAATTTTTCACACCTTCATTAGGCTTCTCGATCTCAGCAAGCTTTGCCTCCGCCTCCCCGACCTTCTTCTGCCTCCCATTACGATCCAACTTCAACCAACGCTTCAACTCATCTTTGGTCCTTTGCCTCTCGTTCACAAACTTTCGTCTCTTCTTAAAAAACTCTTCAGCATCACCTAATACGATAACTTCCCGAAATCTCCCAAAATCATCATAGGATTCAAACACCTCCCCCAGAGGATTCATCTGCCGGTGACAACGCCAACATTCCTCCGGCCTCACCTTATCCATCCTCTGCCTCAGCGTACGTTGAGGATCCTCCGGAACCTTTGCATCGACCCCGATAGGGACCTCAGGAACTAAATCCGCGAGAAGATGCTCCCGAATCCACTTTCCCCGGCGTATGGGATCATTCTCGGTATTGGCACTATGCGCTACCAGCCAAGCCGGATGAGTCAACATTCCCGCACGTTGAGCCCTTGGAAAAACGACCGATTCGCCAGGCACACGACGAATTGCACGTGCAGCATCACGATCTAAATTGTAGGCCTCGACATGATTACTTCGTATCCCCGGCCACTTCCCTGATTTTAAAATAGACGCCCACTCGACCTCGCCATACTGCTCGCGGAGGTGCTTGTTATGTCTCTCGTCCGGATTTTCCTGCAATTTTTGGATCGGCTTCACATCCTTCAAATAATCCATTGGATAATGATTTGATGTCAGCAGCTGACCAAAGACATCTTGATCTTTCTCAAGAATACCAAGCACAAACATGTCGGCATCTTTCCTTAAACGGTTGGCATGATGAAACCCAGCCCGCTCGCGATCTTTAAAAACATCAGCGACCGCCGGGTATCCGAAAAATTCCTGGAAAAAGCGCAATTCACGAGGACGAAAATGGTAATAATCCTCTCCCCATCGATGATACATTGGATAATTCCAGTAACGTTTGTCGTCGTCGGGATAATTCAACCTCTTTCTAACTTCCCTCTCGACATCCTGACGGGATTGCAATTGTCCCTCTCGTGCTGCTTTCAACAGGTCTTGATCCGGCTTATCATATAAAGCATAAGACACAGCGTAAGCTAACTCCAGCGGACTTAACATTCGACGCCCGTCCGGTAGTTCTTCCCCGAGCCCGACTTCCATTCGAAAAACAAACTCCTGCGACATGAGTATTCCCATGATCAACGAACGAAATCCTAGGGAAAGCCCACCCAATTGGCGGTTCTTTTCAAAAAGCCCCTCGATGTACCTCGTTCGGTCCTCCGGTGTCGGCTCGCGCTGGTAGATCTGCTTGAACAACTCCACCAAGGCCCGCTCGACGCCCTCCTCGGTTGGCGGCTCCGCTCCTTCCTTGAAGAAGCCATTAAGAAAGCGATTTATGTGCGACCTCTCCGGCGACACCATGTGCTCGGCCACCAAATTGCTGTTTCTCATCATCGTCTTTATCGTCGACTCATCAGCAACCAGGCTCGCGTAATCCTGAATCCCCTTACCCCCCAATCCGAGGAGTGGCTGGGATAGCTTCACCCTCATCTCACTGGCAAAACGAGAATAGATTTTCGGACTCTTCCGCCACATCCTCGGGGGGGAGAAGGCCGGACCTTTGAACTCCCCGCTGAAAAGATCGTCATGATCAACCCGATTGGCTTGATGAGGCAACGCCAACTTGGACGGATCATGTCCCCGGCCGATCTTGGCCAACTCGCCCGCGATCCACCCCTGCGCCCTACTTTTCTCAACTTCCGAAGGCTGATTCTCATCCTCCGGAGGCATGTCTCCCAAGCTCACCATCTCAAGAATCTTCTCCCAACGTTCAACATCCTTCCCGTTCGTAATCAATCCATCGATATCGTGGACCGTGAAATCCGCCTTCTGCTTCTTCTCGCCATGACAACGAACGCAATTCTCGGAAAGGAAGGGTTTGATCCACTCTTTAAACTCCAACAAGTCATTCTCCTCTCCAAAAGAGTGTGAACTTAGCAGAATTAAGAGAAAGAAAGGTTTCACGTCTGAAACAATTACCCTACCTAAGAAAAAATCTCCATTGCTGGTTTTCCGATTCCATCTTTGGTTGCGTAGAATGGACGCCCCTCGATATCAAACGAGGTTTTCGGCGAAATCCCCATAGCCTGAAAAATCGTGGCGTGCAAATCCTCAACTGCGAGCGGATTCTCAACCGCCACAAATGGTCGTTCATTCGCGGTTTTACCATATTGAAATCCCTTTTTCACCCCACCACCAAACATCAACACGCTAGTCCCACCAGTGAAATGCCTATGCTGACCATAATGTTTTAATTCTGAAATAACATCGACCTTGTGAGTCGTCTGATCGCGGGCATTTGATCCAGGCACACCCTCAATCATCATGTCACGACTGAACTCGCTCGCAATCACGACCAAGGTCCTATCCAGCATTCCACGCTCCTCTAAATCACGGATTAACTGAGCAATTGGTTGATCGATCTCAGACTTTAACCGCTTTAAAGTGGTGTGTCCTTTTTCGTGAGTATCCCAATGTTTGAACGGCTGATATTCGGTAGTCACCTCGATAAATCGAGCTCCCGATTCCACGAGTCGCCTCGCCAACAAACAACCCTGCCCAAAGCGGGTTTCACCATATTTCCCAGCCGACTTTTCATTTTCCTTCGTAAGATCAAAGGCCGCAGCCTCCCCCGAATTTAACAACCGATGGGCCTTTTCCATCGATTGCAGCATCGACTCTTGTTGGAACTCACTTCCGCTTTTTCCCACCAAACCCTCTGAAATCAATTTTTTATAAAGTTTATATCGATTCGCAAACCGACTTGGGGTCATTCCCTTCGGCGGTTGGACTGCCCCGATCGCCTGATCAGGATATGGCAGCAGAAAAGGGCCAAATTCACTCCCAAAAAATCCGCCGGTGTGGAAAGCTTTGAGCTCTTCTTTCTCGCCGACCCCCTCGAGTCGCTGACCAATATCGATAAAGGCGGGCATCGCCTCATTTCTCTGCCCCAACACCTTGGCCATCCACGCCCCAATGTGCGGGGCTGCAACCGTTTGCGGTGGCACGTATCCGGTGTGCCAATGATACTGATGCCGTGAATGGAGAATATGGCCAAGGTCGGGTTGCACCGCCGAGCGGATCAACGTTCCTCTATCCATCACCTTCGCGACTTCCTCAAATCCTTCCGTGAAATTGATCCCACTTACCGAAGTAGGGATCGCAGGGAAGGTGCTTCCAACATCCGACACTTTAAGGCCCTTCCGAAAAGGTTCGTAGTGCTTCGGATCAAAAGTATCAGGGGCCGCCATCCCTCCACCCATCCAAAGTAAAATACAACAATCAGCTTTTGCCTCAGGCTGTTCAATTTCATCGCCAAACGAGCGAGGCGCGCCCATTGCCAAAGTCGCCGCGGAAGCAGTTCCGAGCTTTTTAAGAAAGTCGCGCCGGTTTTTAAATTCAAGTGGTTTTGACATAGTTCCCTCTTAGTTAATAAATTGAAATTCAGGCAGCATAAGAATTGCCCACAAAAAGTCCGCCGCAGACTCTGGAGTAACTCGCGCTCCAAGAATCTCACGGGCCACTTGTTTTTCAAGTGAACTTGGCAGGCGAGACAAAGCTTCGAGATAGAGGGTTTCGACCCTCTCTTTCTCATCAACAAGTTTGGTGGCACCTCGATTCAAGTAATTAACGAATTCTCTCCCATTATTGAGCTCAAGAGCCTGCAAGGTGGTTAAGTCAGCGGGCCGAGTCGTAACAACTTGCTCCCGATTTGGGCGACCAAGCGCACGCATCAAGAGAGTCGATTTCACCAACGATGCCCTCACAACCCGAGCTTTCTCACTTTTTCTTTCAACCTTGGCATCAATCTTTCCGGGCGCTGTCTTAGTAATCCCCCATACCGCATCGATAAATTGCTCAGCCGTCATTCGCTTGGCACTAGGGCCTTCAAAAACAAAACCCTCACCGCTCTTCGACGCGATCACTGTTGCGCTTTGATACGTTCGGGAGCTTACAATGATGGAGAGAGTCCTTTTAAGATTGTAACCATTCTTAGCAAAGTCCCACGCAAGGTAATCGAGCATATCCTCGCTCCATGGACGATTACTCATCATGTCTACGGGCTCAACCAAACCCCGCCCCATCAAACGAGCCCAAAGACGATTCACAATCGTCCGAGCCAAGCGGCCATTTCCCTCCGTTGTCGCAAGCTCTGCAACCCTCTTCAATCTATCATCCCGAGATGATGTCTTATCGATCGGCCCCAATTCATGAAAGAGAAACTTCGCATCCATTTTTTCACCAGTCGGCTTATCGCAGCGATACATCTCAAGTGGTTTTCCTGCGATAATCGCCGCCATTCCATACGCATCTTCCAGCTTCCAATCATTAATGAAGCTATCGTGACACGAAGCACACTTCATATTCTCACCAAAGAAGATCTGAGAGACATTCTGAGCAAACTGAATCTCGGGAACCTGGGACGCATTGACGTTGCCCCGCCATTTTATTCCTTTGATGAAACCTTCTGACTCAGCAGTGGGATTCAACAACTCTCTTACAAATTGATCATAAGGTTTGTTCTCTTTTAGCGAAAGGTAAAGCCACCCCGTAATCTGACGACGCCCCCCGTCAATAAAACCAGTTCCGGCGTAATCATTCCGCAAAAGATCATTCCAAAAAGTCATCCAATGATCGGCATAATCGAGATCGCGTGACAGGATTTGCTTGATCTTCGCCTCCCGCTTCTCGCCTAGATCCGAAGTCACAAATTTTTCCAATTCACTTTGTAAAGGAAGGAGCCCTACCAGATCAAGACTCACTCTTCTTAAGAACCGGGCATCCGAAATCGAGGCAGGCGGTTGGACTCTATTCTTTTGAAAATAGACTGCTGCTATTCGGTCGATTGGGTTTCCACCTTCAGGCCCAGGCAAATCAACTTTTTGATGACCCAGAGGAGCCTTCCATGTTTTCTTCTTAAAAGTAAATCCCTTCTCCCAAGCCAACCCTTCATTGACCCACTTTGCTAAAGTCGCAATACTATCCGCTGGTAGAGGATCAGCATCATGTGGCATGCGCTCATCTTCGTCCTGCGCTGTGAGCACCTGTATAAAAAGACTGTTCTGGGAATCACCGGGCTCAACCGTCTCAGAATCCAGCAAGGTCTCGCGAGTATCGAGCGAAAGCCCTCCCTTATATTTTCCGTTCGTGTGACACTTTGCGCAATTCTCTTTAAGAATTGGCAACACCTCATGCGCAAAATCCACTTTTGCCGGAGCAAGTGAAGTCACAGCAATCAGAAACGCAATTTGAGTTTTTAGAATCATAGTTTTACGGTCTCTCATTTAAGAATTCCGGAATTTCGCAAATGTTAACAATTTCCTTCTGAAACGATTCGCGATGACTCCGAAAAATGCGATCATATTTGGAAGGTATTTTGGTTAAACTTAGGAATATGATCTCAGCGAAAGGCTTCCGGACCCCCTATTTAAAATGGGCCAATGAGCTATTCTTGCTTACGCAGAACAATAGATTATTTTATCTTTGAGGGACATCTAATTCCTCGCTATCAGCCGTATCCTGTAGCCACTCAAAAAAGCAACGCCACCCTTTCCTATGAAAAACACAACACGATTCTGGTCTTTCGCCATTCCTTCGGTTCTGGCTCTTTTCCAAGCCCAATCGGCGGTTCTTGACGAAGGGGTAACACTCGAAATCGGTGAGGTTGTCATTAACGAGTTCATGGCATCGAACGATGGCGGCCAAACTAGTAATCCCAATGATTGGTATCCAATTACCAATCAAATTAATGGCACCACTCACGATTGGATCGAAATCCTCAACAACAGTTCCTCGCCTCTCGATCTCGGTGGTTGGCATCTCACCGACGACACTTCGGCACTAGAAAAGTGGACCTTCCCCTCACCTACAAGTATTCCCGCGGGAGGATTTCTGATCGTCTACGCTTCGGGGCTCGATACCCTCGATGCAAGCGGAAATCTTAATACCAACTTCAAACTTTCATCAGGCGGCGAATACCTTGCGCTCGTTAATATATCAGGCACGATTGAGAGCGAATTTTGCCCAGGTAACACTAACTATCCAAAACAAGACGAAGACATTTCTTATGGTCTCGACCCTACAAACGGGGGCCCAGTTTACTTCTCATCCCCCAGCCCAGGCTTTGCCAACAACACTTCTGGAATCGCTAAAGTGCTTGATACTAATTTTAGTCCAGATCGTGGCTACTACGACCAGGCCATCAATGTCACCATCACGAGCGACACCCCTGGAGCGTCCATTTATTTTACTACGGATGGTACCCGCCCAGTCAATCAGACGGGAAACCCAACAGCCAATGCTTCTATTTACTCCGGCCCCATTCCAGTCAGCAAAACCACGACACTCAAAGCATCCGCAACGAAAGCCGGGTTCACCCCAACAAACATCGACTGCCAAACCTACCTCTTGTTTGACATTGAAAATGCACGATCTGATGGAACCGATCCCGCAGGATTAAACACCGCCTTTCTGGAGCAAAATCAGCCTCCTGGGTGGGGCAACCTATCTTCAGGAGACTACAGGATGGACACTCGCGTCTCTAAATCAACAAGCCTTGCCACCGGTCATCAGGATACCATTGCCCAAACGATGCTCAAAGGACTCCGAGACATTCCTACCATTTCGATTGCTATGGATCGTGCCGACTTTAGTGGTGGAAATGGGATTTATACCAACTCGACGAATGGAGGCCTCGAATATGAATGCTCCGCCGAATATATTCCATCCTCCACCGACACTCGTAATGACTGGCAAATCAATTGCGGGATCAAAGTTCAGGGCGGAGCGAGCCGTAACCCGGGCTCCAGTCCAAAACACTCGATGAATTTCCGCTTCCGAACCCAATTCGGCGCCGGACGTCTTCGCGAAAAACTCTTTCCAAATTCAGAAGTCGAAGCATTCAACTCCATCACCCTGCGCGCCGGATATAACAATTCTTGGATCCACCGTGATAGCGGTCAGCGCAGTCGTGGCTCCATGATTCGCGATCAATGGATGCGCGAATCTATGCTCGATATGGGGAATCCCGCAGCCGGTCACGGATTTATGGTTCACGTTTTTGTAAACGGTCTTTACTGGGGAGTCCACAACCTCTGCGAACGCCCAGAGGCTTCCCACTACGCCGCTTACAACGGTGGTGATGACAGCCTCCTTGATGCGCGCAATGGTTCTTCTATCGTAGATGGATCTGCGACCGCTTGGAATACCATTCCAAGTGTGGTTTCCAGTGGTAATTGGGATCGGATCCAGCAGGTCATCGATATCGATCACTATATCGACTACCAGATCATTAATCGATACGGCGGCAATTCAGACCTTAAGGCGGGAGGCAATTGGCGCGCCGCCGGAGGAGGACCATTTACGACCGGCCGGCCTGAGCAAATGGCACCTTGGCAACTCTATTCATGGGATGGCGAACGCTCCCTCGAGAGCCCTTCACTCAACAACTCTCCACGCGACCCCATGGGAGTGCGCAGCCAACTCGAGGCGCTATCGGAATATCGGATTCGTTTTGCCGACAGACTTAAAAAACACTTCGGCTCAGGAGGCGCCCTTACGGCCGAAGCCACTGCCGCGCGTTGGATGAAATTCGCAGACAATCTCGACCGCGCGATCATCGCCGAGTCCGCCCGCTGGGGTGATCATCGCGGCACTCTTTACACCCGCGACAATCAATGGCTCACCGAACAAAACCGCCTCATCAACAGCTACTTCCCCGCCCGTAGTAATATTGTTGAAGCTAATTACGGCTCCCTAGTCCCCTCGGTGAACGCTCCAGATTTTTTGGTAAGCGATTCCTTTCAAAGCGAAGGGATTATTCCTGTTGGAGGCAGTCTCAAGATCACCTCCACCACTGGCACCATCTACTACACAACTGATGGTGATGACCCCCGCCTACCCGGAGGTGAAATCAATCCCAATTCAACCTCAATCGGAGGGGGAAGCAATCAAACCAACTTCATTGAACTTCAAGAAAATGGCTGGAAATTTCTCGACACTGGTGACGCGCAGAGTGGCAGCGAAATTGTAGTCGGAAATGCCGCCTACAACACCAGCGACTGGAAGCATCCTTTTTTCAATGACACCGGCTGGGCAACAGGGCAAGCCCTACTAGGATACGGCACGATCAATGGGCGGGCGATGAATACCGATCTCAATTTCCAGACTCCCCGCCTTCCAACAATTTACTTCCGCAAATCTTTTACCGTTACCGATGCCGCCAGCTTCACTCAACTGAATCTTAATTTGGTCCGCGATGATGGAGCTATTGTTTACCTCAATGGCAAAGAAATCGGACGAAGTAATATGAGCGGGGGGAATCAGCGATATGAGGATTACGCCATTAGCGCCACCTCTAATGAAGGAGGCCTCGTTAATCTTGGGACTCTCACTCTCGCCGCCGGCGACCTCCTCGAGGGAGCTAACGTTCTTTCCGTAGAAGTCCACCAAAACAGCGCCAGCAGCAGTGACACCGGTCTCGATGTCCAACTCTCCGGTATCGCTCCGGCAGGCGGTGACGGTGGTAGCAACATCGTTCCATTAACAGGTGGTGCTAAGGTGTGTGCAAGGGCCTTTGAAAATGGTGAATGGTCAGCACTTACAACAGGCGATTTTCTTGTCGCGCCCATTGCTAATACTTCAAACATCGTGATTTCTGAAATCATGTACAATCCACTTGGGACATCGGAAGACGGAGAATGGATTGAGCTCATGAACATCTCAGCCGCGACTGCCGACCTTTCCAACCTCACCTTCGCGGGCATCGACTACACTTTCCCTCTTGGGTTCACGCTCGCTCCCGATGCTCGGGTGGTTGTCGTCAAGAACCAGACCGAATTTGCATCCCTCTACAACACCGCAGGAGTCAATATAGCTCCCGGCGATTTCTCAACCTCCAGCTTAAGCAATTCCGGAGAGCAAATTGCTCTGATCGACGCTATCGGACTCGATGCCCGTAGATTTAAATACAACGACAAGGATCCTTGGCCGACTTCACCCGACGGCGACGGCTTCTCAATCGTCCTAATCTCACCGAAATCTATCCCCGATCATTCCTTACCCAACAATTGGAGGGCTAGTACGATTCCGGGAGGCAGTCCAGGAAAGGTTGACAACACCACCTTTACTGGTGATCCAAACGCCGATAACGACGGTGATGGGCTCACCGCACTTCTTGAATACGCCCTTGGTTCTGTTCAAGGCGATGCGGGATTCAGTCCAGAAGCTATCCCAAGCTCTGGCATCGACCTTTTCGAAGATGGCACAGGAAACTTCAAAGAATACCTCACCTTGACTTACCGTCGAAACCTCGCCGCCGATGACATTCTCTTCGAAGTCGAAGTTAGTTCGGATCTTATGAGTTGGGACCCACTCAGAACGACTGCGGTCTCTGCCATTTCCAATGAAGACGGAACCGAAACCGTGATTTGGCGAAGCCTCACTCCGATTGAAGACCAAGAACGCAATTTTATACGTCTAAGGGTCGCTCAAAAACCGTAATATCGGTAGTAATATTATAACATTAGATCCTAACCTATGGCTCTTCGACGTTAAGGAGGCTTGGAAATAATAGCCAAGTCCCTCGCAACAGAGCAAAGTTTCAGACATCCCGAGAACATTTTTTATTTCCCGAAGCAAACTATGAAATTCTTTATTATCGTTTCCCTTCTAATCACCCACGCAACCGCGCGCAAACCCAATATCATCCTCATCTATATGGATGATATGGGCTACGGCGACATCGGCTGCTTCGGCTCCACCAAAAACCGCACGCCCGTCCTCGACCAAATGGCTAAGGAAGGAAGGCGTTTCACTGACTTCTATGTCACCAGCGGAGTCTGCACCCCTTCCCGATCAAGCTTACTCACCGGCTGTTATCCCCGCCGCCTAAACATGCATATTGATCAAAACAATAAGTGGGTCCTCTTCCCAAATGCCCGTAAGGGCCTAAACCCCAAGGAAACAACAGTAGCCGAACTTCTTAAGAAAAAAGGCTACGCCACCACTTGCATCGGGAAATGGCATCTCGGCGATCAACCCGAATTCCTCCCCACTAATCACGGCTTTGATTCCTACTTTGGCATCCCCTACTCCAACGACATGGGACGCAAAAACATTCCTCTACCGCTTCTTCGCGATGACAAGGTCATCGAAGCCCCTGTCGCCCAATCTCCCGTGACCCGACGTTACACCGACGAAGCTGTTAAATTCATCAAGGCCAATCGCGAAAAGCCCTTCTTTCTCTACCTCCCGCACACCTCCGTTCATCTCCCTCTCTTTCCGGGCGAAGATTTCAAAGGGAAATCCGCGAACGGAAAGTATGGAGACTGGATCGAGGAGGTTGACGCCTGCACCGGCATCATTCTGCAAACTCTTAAGGACGAAAAACTCGACCAAAACACCCTCGTCATCTTCACCTCCGACAACGGCTCCAATGGAGGAAGAGGAGGTAGCAATGCCCCCCTAAAAGGTGCGAAAGGATCTACTCATGAAGGTGGCATGCGCGTTGCCTGCGTGATGCGCTGGCCCGACAAGATCCCCGCCAACTCCACTTGTTCGGAAGTCGCCTCCACTCTAGACATCCTCCCTACCTTCGCCGCTCTAGCCGGAACAACTCCTTCACCGGATCGAAAAATCGATGGACACAACATCAGCGATCTCATTCTTGGGACGCCCGGAGCTAAATCCCCTCACAAGGCTTTCTATTATTACCACACCACTCAGCTCCAGGCCGTTCGCAGCGGAAAGTGGAAACTCGTCCTTCCCCAGGACCAAAAGTTCGAGGGTTGGAGTGGGAAAAAGAAAGACACCCCGATCCAGCTCTACGACCTTTCTCTCGACCCCGGAGAAAAAAACAACCTCGCCACGAAACACCCCGACGTGCTGGCACAACTCTCAGGGTTCGCTGAAGATGTCCGGAAGGATTTGGGAGATGGAAACAAGGAAGGAAAAGGTCAGCGCAAGGCGGGCTGGGTTGAAGAGTCCAAGCCGCTCCTCCTCCAAAATTAAATTCCATCCCCATGAAAACGGCGTTCCTCCTTGTGTGCCTCCAGTTGGCTGGCCACGGATCGGAGCCGTGGGTGCGTCACACCATTGATAGCAGCTCAGAGGGAGCGGATGGTATCCGGCTCGCTGACATTAACAGGGACAACCTCATGGACATCGCCACCGGTTGGGAAGAAGGCGGAATCGTTCGTGCCTATCTCCACCCCGGATACACCAAAACGAAACAAGAATGGCCCGCCGTTACAGTGGGCAGAGTCCAATCGGCCGAAGACGCGGTATTTGCAGATTTCGATGGCGACGGGAACATCGACGTGGTGAGTTCCTGCGAAGGGGGAACCAAAAGCATGTTCGTTCACTGGGCTCCGAAATCCTCTGATGCCATTCTCGATTCATCAAAATGGAAAACCGAAGCCATTCCTGTCACCGCCGGAAAACAATCTTGGATGTATTCTCTCCCTAGGTCAATCGACGGAAAGAATGGCATCGATCTTGTTGTAAGTTCCAAAGGTAAGAATGGTAGCGTGGGCTGGCTTGAGATTCCGAAAGACGCCCGGAATGTTTCCTCGTGGAAGTATCACAAACTTCAGGATGCTGGCTGGATCATGTCCCTCATCTCTATCGACATGAACAAGGATGGTCACAAGGACATCCTCATCAGTGACCGACGTGGTCCAAAACGCGGTATTTTTTGGTTGGAGTATCCTGGACCCGAAGCTGCGATTGAGCCTTCCCAATGGAAGCGTCACGAGATTGGCGGAAACGATCGCGAAATCAAATTCATCTCACAAGGCGACCTCGATAAGGACGGTCGTCTCGATGTCATCGCAATTGATACAACCTCCATCATTTGGTTTCGTTACACCGCATCTGAGTGGGAGGAACATGTCATCCCACTTCCAGATGGAGTCGGCGGAGGCAAAAGCGCGGTGAGTTTCGACGTGAATCACGATGGCCAAAACGATCTCGTCTTCAGCTGCGAAAGCGCCAAGGCACCTTTATCAGGAACCAGATGGCTTTCTTATAAAGACACTCCCTTTGACCCAGTCTGGCAAAGCCACGAAATCGCCGGAAAGGCGGGCATCAAGTATGATCGGATCGTCCCCTCCGACGTCGATGGCGATGGGGATCTCGATATTCTCTGCTGCGAAGAACGGGACCAACTCGGCGTTTTTTGGTACGAAAACCCTTTCGGCCAATAGATCATTTCACCTTGGGAATTCCCGCCATCCCTATCGGCTCTCTTCCTAACGGAGCGCTACGGCCACTCTCCTTGAGCCTTTTAAGAAGCTTCTGCATTTCCAGCCGTATTGTTTCCTCCTTGAAATAAAGATTGGTGGTTTCGCCGGGATCTGTTGTCAGGTTGTAGAGTTGCCCTGGGGCCTCGGGTTCCTTTTCCTTCAGTGAGAACTTCTTTAAGTTGCCCTTTTCGTATCCATTCCCTCCCGACCCTTTGTGATCGAGATACTTCCAGTTTTCCTTTCGAATCTGAAACTCTCCCCGAAAACTCTGTGTGAGGAGATGGGGCCTCACTGAATTTTTCACAGCCTGTCTTCCGATCATCACTGGCAGCATATCAAAACTATCAGTCGCGGCATCATCAGGAAGTTCATAGCCAACTAACGAAGCAATCGTCGCCATAATGTCAGTAGTATTGGTCATCTGCTTTGAAACCTGTCCTTTCGGAATACGACCCGGCCATCGAGCGATAAAAGGAACCCGGTGCCCCCCTTCCCAACCATCGCGCTTCATACCCCGCCAGCCTCCGGAGGCGTCGTGGTCATGATCCTGCCTCATCCAGTCAACATGAACTGTCTCTGCCCCATTGTCGGCATTGAACAACACGAGCGTTTCATCATCAATTTTCAGTTCTTTGAGGAGGTCCAGAACCCGGCCGGTCAGCGCATCTAATTCAAAAACAAAATCACCTCGCGGACCACCCTTGGTTGCTCCCCTGAATTCCTCCGCAGGTAAAACTGGGGCATGGGCAATCTGAGTGGAAAAAACTGTAAAGAACGGTTTCTCTGGAGTCTCTTTACGGTGCTTCATGATAAAGTTTTTTGTCTTCTCATAGAAAAGAAGATCCGCATTCACGAACTCGTACCCCGGAGCCACCCAACCGGCATCATTATCCCAACGCCACTTCCCGCCGGGGTTTGGCGTGTTTTGGGGATTGTATCGCTTATTCGCCGGAACCGGCACCATTCCATTTTCAATATAACAATAGAGTGGATCGGTCGTCGGGCAGTTCGGCGTCACAAACGATTCATCAAATCCCCGTTCATTCGGGCCATCAATCAACGGGGTGCTCTTTTCGTAGTCGATCAGAAGCGAGTTCTTAAACCCCCCTCCCAAGCGTTTCCCTTCGTTGTCCACCCAGCTCAGCCCAACATGCCATTTGCCAAAAACCCCCGTCCGATACCCTTTTTCCTGGAGCATCCCGCCCAGCGTTAAGGTTCCTGGTTTGAGATAGCTCGGCCCCCCCGGCCCCTCAAAGGCTCCGCCCCCTCGTCCCGTGGAGCGATAGATTTGCTGTCCCGAAAACAAGCCATATCGCGATGGCGAGCAAATCGTCGAGGGGCTGTGCGCATCTGTAAACCGAATCCCCTCCGCCGCCATCTTGTCCAGACGCGGTGTCTTGTAAGCCGACTTTGGATTATAACAAGACAAGTCTCCAAATCCCAGATCATCGGCATAGATGATGACGATGTTTGGCAGCTTCGCCGAAGCCGGTCCAATCAATGCAATTGTCGCAAAGGCCAGAGATCGAATCATCGTTCCACCTCCCCTCTCCCTAAATCAATGAGTCGAGAGAACAAGTGCTCTCCACCCACCCTGAGCCCACAGTGTTCATACTCGCTGGTGTAAAAGGCCTTCATCTTCGGCACAGCATCGACCGTCTCCCGAGAAAACTTCATATTCACAAACATATCATCTGCATACACCGCACAAGCCACCGGAACGGTATTTCGGCTCAAAACTTCTAAATCATAAAGCAGAGGCCAATCTGACTTTTCAGCCAAAATATTTGCAGCCTCTTTCATACCCCGCAGTTCCGAAATCTCATCGAACATCCACGGGAAAATCATCTCACCATAAAACAGAAATTCATCGTAATCGTCAAAGTGAGGATACTTTTCCTTCTGCACCGCATCGCATGCCCAGCTGCTTGCAGCTCCCTGCGCATAAATTGCCTCGTGCAAAATCGCGAAGATCGGATTGGTGTCGAATGACACCGTCGCTTGTAAGCCCACTTTGAATACCTGGCTGATGATCTCCTGATCACCCGCCTTCACAAAGGCTCCCTCGAGCAGGAAGTGAATCTCCTCCGCCGTGTAAGAAAACCCAAATTTCATCCCCAGAGTCTGCACCATGCGCGGTGTGATTCGATCGCCATTTGGAAAGAAGACCTTGTTCTCCTCAAGATGCCTCGCCAAGTTCGTTAGCCGTGCCTTATCCATTGGGAACTTTTCAAAATACTTCCGGTTCCTCTCTTCCACAAAAGGAAAGGTTCCTTCGTAAATCTCCCGCGCTGTCCGCTCAAGCCCGGGGACTCCACCAAAGATGAAGCACTCCTTCAAGCCTTCCGGATGAAGACTCAGATAGGTCATTGTGCACCACCCTCCGAAGCTTTGGCCAATTGTTGACCAAGGTATTCCCGGACTCATGTGAGAGCGGATCAGCTCGGCATCCCTTACAATGTTATCCTGCCGGAAGTGTGTCAGATATTCTGCCTGTGCAGCGGCATCACCTTCTAGACCCAAGGTCTGGTGATCCACCGGCGTGCTCAGACCATTTCCCCGCGTATCATACATCAGCACACGGTACTCGGTAAGAGCACGCTTCAACCAACCGGTCTTCTGAATCGGAATAGGAGCCCGAAACCCTGGACCGCCTTGCAGAAAAATAAGGAAAGGCTTCTCCGAGCTCTTTGGATCGAGATCACGAACTTCGCGAACAAAGAGATCGATCTGCCTTCCTCTAGGATCGCGATAATCAAGAGGAGCTTCAAAAGCATGGTCAATCAGCTCAAGGCCTGGAATCCGATAAGGGTCTGAGGAATTCATTAGTTTGATTTTTTGGCGGGAACGAAAGGCATCTTCGCACCGGACTCCTTGAGCCATTGCATCAATTCTGCTTTCAACTCGGCCGCTAACTTCGGCTTCAACTTGGTTAGATTCTTCTTTTCACCCTGATCCGCAACGACGTCGTAAAGCTCGATGGAATCATCATCGTAAAAATGGATGAGTTTGTAGTTCCCGCGCCGCACCACTCCCCCCAAGCGATTCCTCTTGTGGAAGGCATAGTTGGGATAGTGAAAGAAAAGAGACGTCCTCTCCAGCCCCGCATTCCCTTTCAACATCGGAACCAAACTTACTCCATCAAGCGGAGTTCCCGCCTCTGGTTTCAATCCCGCTACTTCGAGCAAGGTCGGGAAGGTATCCGTCGTGATGATGGGCGTATTGGAACTTGAACCCGCCTTTACTTTTCCCGGCCAACGAATGGCCCACGGCACTCTGATTCCGCCCTCATAAAGGTGCCCCTTATTTGCCCTTAACGGACCATTCCCGAACAAAGATCCGTTGTCCGAAGTAAAGATGACAATCGTGCTCTCCGCCAAGCCAAGATCGTCAAGCGATGCCAACACCCGCCCAATCGAACGATCCATGCCCTCGATCATCGCTGCGTAAGGCGCATTTTCCACCGGGCGCTTTTTGTATTTTTCTATAAGATCCTCCGGTGCCTCGATCGGGTAGTGAACCGAATAATTCCAAAACGTCAGGAAGAACGGTCCGTTCTTTTGCTTTTTAATAAAGTCGATGCATTCCGTCGCCAATCGATCAGGGAGATATTCCCCTTTCGGCCCTTCTTTTAAAGTCGGGATCTTGTAGGGCGCAAAATACGTCGGGGGCCCTCCCCGGTCGTAGCCGCCGATATTAAGGTCAAAGCCCTGCGACTTTGGACGTAATCCGTGTTCGTATTTCTCACCCGCTTTGTTCTCTCCTTTGCGGTGGGACAAGTGCCACTTTCCCACAAAGCCCGTCGCATATCCGGCTTCCTTCTTCAATCGCTCCGCCAAAGTCTCCGCTTCTAACGGTAGATAAGTCAATTTTTCCGCTCCAGCCTGTTTCCGCCCCTCCGGCACCATGCCATTTTTAAATCCTGGTGCATGATTCGTGATTGCCAGTCTTGCTGGAGACATTCCGGTCATCATCGCTGCACGAGTTGGCGTACACACCGGAGCCGCGGCATAGCCATGTGGAAAAACCATTCCCTGTTTTACGAAGCGATCGAGGTTTGGGGTATCCAAATGCTCGTTCCCGTTAAAGTGAACATCGTACCACCCCAAATCATCCGCCATGATCAGGAGAATATTGGGAGGCTTCTCCGCTTTCAAAATAAGCGTGGTGCACAGCAGGCTCAATAGAGTCAGTTTCAATTTTATCATCTCAATTTCTCATTAGTTTTTCTCAATCCTTAGCATCGCTTCAGCCAAGGATTTTCCAAACCTCACAAAAGTTTTTCCACTTCCTAGGTAGTGATATTCGGCATTTGATGAACATCGGTCCCAGGTCGCTTGTTCTTCGGCGGTAATTTCGCCATCACCAAAGCCATACTTAGCACACTCCTTTTGATAGTCCTCCCGGATCATCTCACCCCTTTCGAGGCGACGTTTCCACTCTCCCGTCATCCGCCGTTTCCAATAAATATCACTGAGCCCTAGCTCGTAAAAAGGCCCGCTATCCACTGCGATGACATTCCCTCTATACTTGGATTTGACCTTTGCATTAAAGGTTTCTACCGCTTCAAATTGCGTTTTTCGAAAAGTCGTTACCGGCAATCCCTTATCAAAACGACGGCTATCGGGATCCGTCCCATAAACACCCAACACCCCCACGATGAATGGGAGGTTGGGCGACTCAAAATCCCGTCGCACATCCACAATAAAGTGAATCATATTGTCCGTGTATTGGGAGATATGATGGCGATTGCACATGTCATTCCATCCCTGAAACCAAACAAAACCCGCAAGCTTGTATCCATCGCCTTCTTTGTATTCCGGCACCACTTTCCTAATACTTGCTTCATCCTTGAGCGTCTCTTTGACGAACGCGATCATCTGACGGTAGTAAGACCCCGTCGCTTGCTGTGTTGGAACCCTTCCGTTCTCATTTTCCCGTTCACTTGGCGAATAGGGGCCGGCACTCGGCGGGCGAAAATCAACCGCTAACGACTTCCCCCCCCAAGCTGTCTTGATAATCAATACCGGCTCTTCCGTTGAACGATCCATGTGTAGACCAAAGCCATACTCCGGACCGATTCTCTCATCATCAAATCCATAGCCGACCTTGACCTTCCCATGAAGAGTTACCTGTTGCCCTCCACGATTTGTTCGACAAGTCACCCAGCTATTGTGCCCCTCTACCGGTTCTCCATCAGCACTCAAAATCTCCTTCAAGATCGAGGCCGTTTTAGGATCATCCCCTATCGCTGCAAAAGTCTTTTTATGAGCCGACCCCTGCATATTCGACTGACCTGCTAGGACATAAACTTTGAGAGGCTTCCCCGTCACATTCCCTTGCAGAAAAAAGGCTACCAGCCCCACCAAACCCAGAAAATACCCCTGATTCATCGTCAAAGAACCCTGACTGATCTAACTAGGATGACCAGTAAATCCGATACCAGCTATCACTGAGTATCTTGAAACTCTCTAAATTTTCTTAGAGGCACCCACGAAAGACCATTCAATTTACGGTCTTCTTCTAAAAACCGAGGTGCAACTCTCTCCTCTCATCAGACAATTCCATTGACCCCTGCATCCGTCTCCCATACCTCTCGCTCCCTTATGGAAACCGAAAACGTCGCTGACCTTCTGGCGATCGACACCAGCTCGCTCGAGAGCCGCTTGTCGGAACTCAGGAGGTATCTTTGACATCCCGCTTTTAACCCAAAAAATCGAGGAACTCGAAGCCAAAGCCGCCAATCCAGAATTCTGGAACCGACAGGAGCAGGCTCGCGAAGTCTTAGCCGAAACAAAACTCAACAAGGACAAACTCGAACCTTTCCTTAAATTTGAGGAAGAATTTCAAAATCTCACCTCGGGTATTGAGCTCGCCAAGGAATTTGATGACATCGATTCGGCACGTGAAGCGCGATCCACTTTCGAGAGGCTTGGTAAAGATTTAGAGTCCTTCGAGCTCATTACCCTTCTCGATTCTCCCTCCGACTCAAAAAACGCCTACATGACTGTCCAAGCTGGAGCAGGTGGCACCGAGGCCTGCGACTGGGCCGGTATGCTTTACCGAATGTATAATCGCTGGTCAGAGCAAAAAGACTTTAAGATTACCGTTACTGATTATCAGGACGGTGAAGAAGCCGGGATTTCTTCTGCCTCTCTCAAAATTGAGGGCCCATACGCCTATGGTTACCTCAAAGCCGAACGTGGCGTTCATCGTCTCGTTCGCATTTCGCCTTTCGATTCGGCAGGAAAAAGACACACCTCTTTCGCCTCTATTGATGTCACACCTGAAATTGATGACACCATCGAGATCGACATTCCCGATTCCGATGTCGAAATATCCACAGCCCGCTCAGGCGGTAAAGGTGGCCAAAATGTAAACAAGGTCGAAACCGCTGTTATGATGAAGCATCTCCCAACAGGCATCGTGATTCGCTCCACCCAAGAACGGTCCCAACTCCGCAACCGCGAAGTCGCTTGGGAAACCCTCCGAGCCAAACTTTACCAGATTGAGGAAGACAAGCAGAAAGCCGAAGCGGACCGCGCTTATTCCGATAAAGGAGAGATCGGCTGGGGCAGCCAAATTCGTTCCTACGTATTCCAACCTTACCAGATGGTTAAGGACCTCCGCACAGGCGAAGAAACTGGAAACATCCAAAACGTCATGGATGGAGCCCTTGACCCCTTTATTGAAGCCATGCTTCGCGGCCAAAAACGCGCTTAAATTTCCGCGAAAAGGGCCCCTCTTTCGACATCTCAATTAGGACTCAAAGCAAGCACTCTCATCACCCGGTTTTGAAAATTGAGTGAGATTCACCGAGCAAAGTTAATGCACATCGCCTTCGGCACCTCCGCACTTTTGCCGCTAAAAGAAATCTTACCCGTTTTCTTATCAATCCGATGACTGGTCACTTCGTTGGACTTTTGCCCTGCCACAAGAAGCCAATCACCAGATGGCGAAAGATTAATATTCCGGGGGATCCACACCGCTGCCGGAGTCGTTTCGAGATGCTTTAATGACCCGTCCTGTGCAACAGAGAGGACAGTTAAGGAATCTCTCCCCTCTTCTGTTAAATCACGATTCGCGGTATAAATAAACTTTCCATCTTGCGAAACCCTAATCTCGGAACAGCTCATATTCTCTGTTTTTGTTTTCGACGGGAAAACACTCACTGTATTCTTCATTGTCAAAACACCATTTTCCGTATCACGGGAGAACCCTGTTACAGTCAAAGTGAGTTCATTAAGAACATAGGCATGCGAACCATCTTTACCAAACTTCATATGACGGGGACCAGAACCTGGAATCAATTTGAATCCCCCCTTATCAGTCAACGTCCCCTTAGCATCGAAAGCATAGAATTTCACCTGATCAATTCCCAGATCTGGCGCATACGCGAATTTGTTATCAGGCCCAGCATAAATGGAGTGTGCATGAGGCCCTTCCTGTCGTTGTTTGTTCAAGCTCGAACCCTTGTGCTGCATCAGTGAGGCCACGGCGCCAATCTCCCCACCTTCAATTGGGAAAGACACAACCTTCCCTCCACCATAATCCGCTCCAAAAAGAACTTTTTCATTCGCGTCGATACTGACATGGCAAAGTCCTCGCCCCTCATAAGGCTGGCTGGAAATCTCGGTAAACTTGCCCTCAACGATCGAATAAGCCGAAACCGCTCCCTTCCCACCTTTTTTGAAAGTCGAAAAAATAACACTGCCTTCCTTGTTCACCTCTTGAAACCCCATGTTCTGGCCCTTCACCACATGCCTACGATTCGAAAGCGCTCCCGTTTTTTCGTTTAGTTCGAGAGTGTAAATCCCATCTGCCCCGGTGCCAACATATACAGGAGTCGTTTGAGCCTGAAAGGTTCCAGTGAGAGCGACTGTCGCAAAAATCATTTTCTTCATACCGTTGATTATCAGAATGAATCGTGACCTGAAAGACAGATCCTTGCCAGCCCCTCAAAATCTGAGCATTCTTACTCCGGATGCCTGACAACATTAAGAATGACCGATATTTCGCGGAGGGATTTCGCGAACTCGACGAAAGTCTAGCCGAAACCACAGCTATGCTTGCCGAGGCCCTTCCGCTTGATGCTGCCCTGCGCTCGCTCGTCCCCTGGCAAGAAGGCAAACCATTTCCTGAAACAATTCCCTCAGGCGCAGAGCGGGAAGGAGCTCAACTCCTCTCTATTTGCTTCGAACTACTCAACATCGTCGAAGAACGCGTCGCTTGGAAATTCCGCAGTGCCCGCCGAACCTCCCACGGAGCCGATGCCATTAAGGGCCTTTGGCCCTCCGTCATCAAACGCCTCTCCCAAGCCGGTTTAAGCGAGCAAGAGGTGATCACGACCCTCAAAAAAGTTCAGGTCGAACCAGTCCTAACTGCCCACCCAACCGAAGCAAAACGCCCATCCGTGCGGGTCCGCCACAAAGCTATTTACGAGGAACTCCGTAGTTTTGAATCCGCTAAAAACGACCCTCATTACGGTCGCCGCGTCGCAGATTCTCTCCGCGCTGAGCTCCAGACCCTTTGGTATACGGGGGAAATTTTCGTCCAACGTCCCGCAGTTCAAGAGGAACTTCGGAATGCTCTACCTTATCTCAGCGAAACCTTCCCCGAAGTCGTAATCCGCCTTGACCGTTCTCTCGAACTCGCGTGGGAAGATGCCGGTTGGAATATCGAAAACCTTCGCAAGGAGAACGCCTATCCAAAACTCCGATTTTCTAACTGGATTGGTGGCGACCGCGACGGACATCCCTTTGTCACACCAGAGGTAACTAAGAACACTCTCGCCGAACTTCATGAAAATGCAGTTCAAATGCACCAGCGGCATTTAATGAATGTCGCTGACAAACTCACCCTGGCTCCACCCTTCACCAAAGTTCCTTCCCGTCTTAACGAAGCCATTTCAACGTATGCCGAAGAACTCGGCGATGCGGGATTCCGAATTACAAAACGCTACCATCTAGAGCCATGGCAGACTTTTATTAGACTCGTCGTCGAAAGATTCGAGCAGGACAAATACCAAACCACCGCCCAATATCTCTCCGATCTCAATCTTGCTCACGACACCCTCTGCGAAGCCAAGGCTTCAATGACCGCGCACGAGTGGATTTTCCCACTCATTCGCCTTGCTGAAATTTTCGGACTCCATCTCGCTTCCCTCGATGTTCGCAACAACTCGGAAGCCCACGATGCCGCCGCCGCTCAACTCTTCGCTAGAGTCGGGATTCCTGATGGCGAAAACTTCCCAACTTGGACCGAAGCAAAACGCCGCGAATTCCTTGTCGCGGAGCTCTCGAATCCAAGACCATTTCTTACTCGCTACGAGGAAGCTGGCGATGATGCAGATCATATTCTGGCCTACTTTCGCCTCCTCGCGACCCACCTGCGCAAACGCGGGCCTGATTGCCTAGGCCAACTCATCATCAGTATGACGCGTTCTGTGTCCGATATCCTTCTCGTCCAGCTTCTCTCCCGCGAAGCTGGACTCGCCAAGCTACATTCAAACGGCAAATGGCGCTCCCGCCTTCCAGTTAGTCCACTCTTTGAAACCGGCGAAGACCTAGCGGCCGCTAGCACCATTATGGCGGAATACCTCGCCATTATGGGCCCCCATCCATCCGGAATGCAGCCCGCCATGGTCGGCTATTCTGATTCCAACAAAGATGCCGGAGTTTTTGCATCCCAATGGGGAATTTTCAAAGGCCAAGAATCAATGACCGCAGCCTGTCGAGCAGAAGGTGTTGTCCCACAATTTTTTCACGGCCGCGGCGGCACTATTGGTCGCGGAGCAGGTCCCACTCGCTGGTTCCTGCGGGCCCTTCCCGATGGAGCACTTGCCGGCCCCGTCCGTGTCACCGAACAAGGCGAAGTCCTCCCACGAAAATACGGTCACGAAGGGAACGCGCACTTCCATCTCGAACTTCTCACTGCTGGTGTCACCCGTGTCGTTGGGTTGCGAAATGAACGGGCCAATCCTGTTGAACAGTGCCGCCAAAGTCTCGACGCCCTTTCCGCCGAATCAGACAAAGCCTATCGCAAGCTGCTCGACGCCGATGACTTCATCAGCTTCTACCGTAGTGCGACTCCCATCGACGCTTTAGAAACCGGTGTCTTTGGATCCCGGCCCTCCCGCCGTACTGGCAAGAAGGCCTCACTCAAGGATCTCCGTGCTATCCCATGGGTCTTTTCTTGGACCCAAGCCCGATTCTACCTACCCGGCTGGTACGGTGTTGGCTCCGGTCTCGAAGCTATCGGCGAAGAATCCTATGAGAACATCAAGGATAACCTCCCAAAGTTCGATTTCCTTCGCTATGTCTTCACCAACATTGAATCCTCCCTCGCCTCGGCAAACCCCGAAATGATGAAGCAATATGCCGAGCTCTGCCCGGACGAGGATCTTCGAAAACGCCTTCTTGGCCAAATCCTTACCGAATACGAAAAAACACGTAGATTAGTTCGTAAACTTTTTGGCCGCGAATTCGATTCCCGCCGCCCGCGCATGGAAAAAACCCTTGCAGTCCGTGAAGGTCCATTAAAGGTCCTTCATGAGCAACAAATCGCCCTAATCAAACGTTGGCGTGAGGCCGGGAGCCCAATCGAAGCAAAGGATGGTCGCTTTAATCGCGATTTTCTCGCCCTGCAATTGACGATCAACGCCATCTCATCTGGCCTTCGCGAAACTGGTTAATCATTCTCGAATCACCTCAAACAAGGAATAAGTTCCATCGGCATTCACCGTTCCTAGATGACTGCCATCCCGCGAAAAAGAGAGCTGCTGGCATCCATGATTATTATCAATAGTTTGCAGAATCTTGATTCCCTCTGATTCATGGTCAACGGCCCCAACCAAAAGACGAGACGCCCCTTTAGCTCCTAATTTCCCTACCCAAAATTCGCCAAGTGGATCAGTCGCCAGCACACCCAAATCATCATCCAAAGACGCGACTTTCTTAAAAGCATTTCTGGAGAGACTTCCACGAATGGTATCCCGAACTCCAACGAGACGATACTCTACCTCCGGGTCTTCGGTCTCTATCGCTTCAGCAATAGGAATTACGGCCTTTCCAAATCCTGCAAGTTTTTCCATCGCTTCCTGCCTCTTGAAAAAACGATCATCAGCAAGCTGCTTGATCAATTTTAAGACCATCGCGTTGTCGATCATCTCTTCTACTTGAATCTCTGGGAGAATACGGGCTAACACGTCTTTGCTGTTTGTCGAAATCACGAGAGAACGTCCACTATCCAAATAGGCAATTCCCCTAGGTCGATCCTTTCCAAGCTTAAATTCTGCCAACTCTTCTCCCGCCGTCACGGACCATGATCTGATCGAGCGGTCCCTTGAAAGGGTCATCAAAAGCTGTCCGTCCTTTGATAAGGCAAAAGCTACGATATCATCAGTGTGCCCATCAAAATCCCGAAGCCTCTTTCCGCCTTCAATTGCCCAGAGAGTTACGCGATTCCCCCCCCCTCCTGCCACCAGGCGTTTTTCACCGGGTAGAAAAGCCAAACCATTCACCCTCCCCTTGTCAGAGATTGAACTAAGTAATTTAAACTCCCTCGTATCGAGCACCTTGATCTGGCCACGCTCAAAACCTATCGCAATGAAATCACCACTGCTTGATAGCGCTATCGAAGTTACTGTTTGGTTCTCCGCAAACTTCCGATTAGCCTCAGGGTTTTCACGATCCAAAACCTGCCAAGAAGAACCATTTGCAAGATAAACCCGCGAACCGGCTGGACCTACTGTCAGATGATCATAACCTTCACTATCAGGAAAACCCATTTCAGGTTTAATCCGCTCCCCAGTCTCAACGTTGTGGACATGCAAAATAGAGTCACCACCTGAAATAATAAATTTACTGTCGTTGGAGAAGGTTACCGGGGTGTGAGATTTTTGAACGGTTTTAATCTTTTTAACTACCTTCCCCGTTTTAGGATGGAAAAGGTAGAGGTTGCCATCACGCGAAGTCGAAGCAATGAGAGAACCATCTGGAGCCCAAGCTACAACTTCACCTTCCTTACCCAGCTTCGTCTTCCAAATCTCCTTGAGAGTGGCTGAATCGAAGACCCGCACATAACCACCATCACATACCATTCCGAAACGCTTTTCATCAGGAGCAGCAGCCAAAGTGAACACGTCCCCATAGGCTGGTTTATCAGTGATGGTCTTGAGACACTCACCTGTCGCGATATTCCATTGTTTGATACTCTTATCTTCCGATCCTGTAATGAGTGTTTTGCCACCATTCACTACAATCGCAGTGTAGACGTCCTTAGTGTGACCAGAGAACGTTCTTAGTTTCTTTCCCGTAGCGGTTTCCCACAACACTGCCGTGTTCTTGCCATCCGTTCCAATGAAGCTCTTTCCATCAGGAAGAAGGGCCAAGCGGAATGCCGTCCCAGAGTGAACATACTTCTGCAAGACCTTTCCCGTTGCTACTTCAAAACGAAAAACATCATTTGAGCTGCTAGCCGCTAAAAACTCCTTACCCTTTTCCAGGAATCGAATTCCCCACATGTCGCTGCAGCCCGGAACCGTATATCGACGCACTAACTTACCCGATTTTATCTCCCAGAGACGTACGCATTGATCACGGGAAGAGCTCAAAACGTGGATCCCATTGGGATGACAAACAACTTCTGAAACCGAACCGGCATGCTGGAACGAAGCAACTCCGGATGTCTCTAGCTCTTTCAAAATGACCGCATCTAGCCAAGACCAATTAAGGACCGAAATACAAAGACAGACAAATAATCTCACATGGTCGAGATATCTTGAAAAACTCATTTGGACCAGCACTGATTGCCAATTTGACCTCCCTGCCAAGCTTGCTCTTGAGCTAAATTTCGTTACTCTACCGCCATGAGAAAACTAGCTTCCCTTTTCTTTCTTTTAAATTCTCCCTTTGCCTCAGCAAAAGCTCCCGCAGATGAATACTTTAAGGTCGAAACCGTCGCTGTAAGTTTTATTGACGCCATGGAAATGGCAGTCACTCCGGAAGGCCAGGTATTCGTCACTGAGCGCACTGGGGCGGTGAAACTGGTTGATCCAGAGAATGGCAAAGTTAAGGTGATTGCAACCATTCCAGTCGAGGTAAGAAAAAAGGAATTCGCGAGAGAGTGCGGACTCCTAGGAATAGCCCTTGATCCGAATTACGAGAAGAATAAGTGGGTTTATCTCTACTACTCAGTCCAAGGGAAACCCGTCCATCATCTTGCTAGATTCACTTTTGAAGGGGGCCAACTTGGCAGCGAAAAGACCCTACTAGAAGTTCCACACGATCGTGAAAATTCAACATGCCACGAAGGGGGATCTCTCGCGTTTGGACCCGACGGTTGCCTATATCTTTCCACTGGAGACAACACCTGCCCATTTCAATCAAATGGCTCCGCGCCCATCGACGAGGGTGAAAACCGCAAGTGGTATGACGCCCAACGCACTTCCGCCAACACGAATGACCTTCGCGGGAAGATCCTTCGTATTCGACCCACCAAAAATGGCGACTACACCATTCCAAAAGGCAACCTTTTCCCAAAAGGTACTGCTAAGACTCGTCCAGAGATCTATGTTATGGGATGTCGTAACCCCTATCGAATTTCAATCGACCAAAAAACCAACTATCTTTACTGGGGAAAGGTGGGACCTGATGCCGGCAGCGATTCAAGCCGAGGACCGCGTGGCTATGATGAAATCAATCAAGCCCGTAAAGCCGGAAATTTTGGTTGGCCCTATTTCAGCGCCAACAACAAACCCTACACTGACTATGACTTCGCAGAAAAAAAGACAGGGAAAAAATTTAATTTTAAAAAACCAATCAACACCTCAGTCAACAACACCGGACTTACCGAACTCCCTCCAGCCCAACCGGCCTTTTGGCACTACCCCAGAGCATCTGCTTGTGCTGGACCAGTATTTCACTCCGATCTCTTCCCTAAGGATCAGGGAGGGCTCCCGGCACAACTAGACGGCTGCCTGATTGCCTACGACTGGACCACAACTCGGATTCGTTTAATCAAGCTTGATGACAAAGGAAATATTGAGTGGAACGAACCATGGCTCGGAAAATATCGATTTGTTCACCCCGGCGACATGGCCTTGGGCCCCAAAGGTGAGCTCTTCATTCTTGAATACGGATCAGCCTGGTATGACGGCAAGGACGGTAAACTCAAACGAGTGACATACTCCAAAACACCGCAAGCCATCGCAGTTTCACCATCCGACCCCCGAATGAAGGGCCTTCCAAAGGATCACCCTGGCACCAAGCTCATTGCCGAGACCACCTGTCTTGCCTGCCATAACACCACTCAAAAATCGATCGGACCTACCTACCGCGACGTCGCAGGGAAATATGCAAAAGATCCGAATTCTATCGAGATGTTAGCCAACAAGGTGATTAAAGGAGGAGTTGGTGTTTGGGGTGAGCAACCCATGCCTCCCCATCCCCAACACAATATTGAAGAGACCCGGCAAATGGTTGAAGCCATTCTTAAAGTCCGAAAAAAGTGACCATTATTTATCAGGACCAGCAGATCGTGGTGGTCGATAAGCCCAGCGGATTTCTCTCAGTTCCTGGACGAGGGGTTGAGAAAATAGATTCGGTTGCGCACCGAATTAGCACAATTATTCCCGGATGTATTGATCAACCCGCGGTCCACCGTCTTGACATGGACACCTCGGGCTTACTTGTTCTGGCTCTTACTAAAGACGCTCATCGAAACCTCTCGAAACAATTTCAAGATAGACTCACCGAGAAGGAATACATTGCCCTCCTAGATGGAGCACTCCCTAAAGAACAAGGGAACAGCGGCACGATCACGCTCCCATTCCGACTTGATATTGAGAATCGCCCCTATCAAATCTACGATGAAATTCACGGGAAAATGGGGATATCTCACTGGCGCCGTATCTCGGTTGAAAATGGAATAACGCGAATACATTTTCAGCCGATCACGGGCAGAACACACCAGCTTCGAATACACTCAGCCCATCCGAAAGGGCTCGGACTTCCAATCCTTGATGACCCGCTTTATGGCAACGGTGCAGATCCCGGTAAAATGAAGCTCCACGCTAGTAAACTCTCCTTCGACCACCCCGGCACAAGTGAGCGACTCACCTTCACTTCACCCGTTCCTTTTTAAATCGATGCCCCAGCCCGATCAGGCGCCATTTGAGATTTCCCTTTAAAAAACATAAGATCCGATAGCTGACTGAATTCACCCTCGAGTCCCAATTGCCTTGCGCTTTAATGAACCAGCCTAAGAAATTTTCGTTCCGCCTTATTTGCAACCATCGCAAAGATTTGGTCACCAGCCTCAAGTGTGTCATCGGCCCCAGGAACAATAGCCTGTAAACCCTTGAGTAACCCAACCAAGACGCAACCATCGGGCCACTTAAGTTCCGCCACTGTTTTCCCATCTGCCTTTGACCCTTTTGCAACATGGGTTTGGAGAACGATGCCCTTCCCAAGTTTACGAACGACATGAAATTTTTCGGTCGTGACGTAACGCGAAATCTCTTTCCGCGAAGCTTCTCGCGGACTCACGGCTGCGACGACTCCAAAGTGTCGTCCAGAAAAACTAATGGCTTTCGCGTAATCAGCCCGGTGGATCAAAGTTAAACAGTTCTTAGCGCCAAGATTATGAGCCTGCAAACAAGTCATCACATTATCCTCATCGCTGCTGCTGGTCGCTACGAAAAAATCAGCTCCCCCAACCTGTTCTTCCTCTAACTCTGCGACCGATGTCGCATCTGCATTAATCACGGTCGTGCTTGAGAGACGGTCGGTAAGTTCCTGAGCAAGCTCAGGATCACGCTCAAAAATACGGACCCCGCAATTCCAACTCTCCAACATTTGAGCAAGTGAAAATCCATATTCCCCGCCTCCAAAAATGACGACCCGAGGTCCATCCTTCAGGTGAATCTCTTTCTGTAATAACCCAACAAGCTGGCGTAACTTGTGAGGTGCTCCGAACACCGTCACAATATCACCTCCTTCCAAGACAGTGTCGGCATTGGCAACTTCATGGGAATTGTCCCGACTGACCAATGCGACTCTCGTATTTGCCGGGAACTTGAGCGACTTCAATGGCTCACCGACGACCTCACTCTTGGAGCTGACTCGAACTTGCTGTAACTCAATTCGTCCGCGCGCAATCTCTTCGACCACTAATGAATCAGGGTTTCGAATAAACTTCGCTAACTCGATTGCAGCCAACCTCTCGGAACTGAAAATGTGATCAATTCCAAAGTGGCCCCGAAAATCAAACAGCCACTCCTCGCGCTGCAAGCCCGGATGCACCCGGCTGATCACCCGCTCTACCCCCATTGACTTCACCATCGAAGCGCACATTAAATTCACCGAGTTCTCACTTGTAAGCGCAAGAAATAATTCGCAGTCACCAATATTAGCTTCGGCAAGTGTATTCACACTAGAACCATCTCCAATGACTACCTTCCCTTCGATTTCGCCCTGAAGCTCGGAAGCCTGAACTGCATCACTCTCGATTACCGAAACAGTATGCTCTTGGCGCGACAATTCTATGGCAAGGTGGCGGCCAATTTCCCCAGCTCCAACGATAATAATATTCATGGATCAGTAATTATGAACGGAAGTCTTTGTATGCTGAAATAATTCTCCCAACCACAGGATGACGGACAACATCGCTCGTGTCGAAGTGATTAAATGCTACGCCATCTACATTCTTAAGTGCCTTTTCCGCTTCCAGTAAGCCCGAAACCCCATGATCCTTCAAATCAATCTGAGAAGAATCACCAGTAATAATACATCGGGAACCTTCCCCCAAGCGAGTAAGCGCCATAAACATTTGCTCCCGCGTTGTATTCTGTGCCTCATCAAGAATAACAAAAGACCGCGACAAGGTCCGTCCACGCATATAAGCCAGCGGGGCGATTTCGATACTACCATCCTCCAAACGCTTTGCACCTTCCTCAAAACCCAGCATGTCATCAATCGCATCGTAAAGTGGCCGTAAATAAGGCGCGACCTTATCTCGCATATCCCCCGGCAAAAACCCAAGCGCTTCTCCTGCCTCCACTGCTGGGCGAGTTAAAATTAAACGACTGATTTCCTTTTTCCGAAGAAGATCAAGCGCCATTGCCACCGCCAAATACGTCTTTCCCGTACCAGCAGGCCCAAGTCCAAAAACGACCTCATTGGCCACCATCGCATTTAAATATGCCAACTGATTCGGACTGCGAGCTACTACCGGCTTGCACCCGCGGGCGCCTACAAGCTGCAACCTTCCCAAGGCCGAAATCCCTTCACCACCTTGCCTTACTAAATCGACCGCCGTTCGAAAATCCCTCGAGGTTACCTCCCCACCATTTCTCCTCGCTTCCTCCAAGTCAGCGAAAATCTCTTCTACTAAATCACACCCTTCTTTCGACCCTCGAACTTCCAGCCATCCATCCCGGGTCACCAAACGGACTTTTGCCTTTCCTTCAAGATACCTAAGCTCTTTTTCCGCGTGTCCAAAAAGAGACTGCAAAAAATGCGCACTTTCATATTCGAGTTTGATCTGGTGTTCCTCCGTCACGGGACAGGAACTAACTCAGACTCAGCCACCCCGCAATGTTCAAAACCCCGTCTTCTTGACAAGTTGGCTACTCGCCTCCAATATTTCGAGCAACAAGACAGGGGTGTTTCTTCGTCAATTTGGAGATTCTGAGATTATACCCTCACTACCGGATTAACCATCGGGAGTCAGACCAAAATCTTTCTCACGCCTGTCGCGCCTCCAATCCAGAGCCGACAGGCTTTTTCTTTCGCTACAACTCAAAAACTTCACGACTATGATTTCTCCTGACGAAAACGAACTCACACCCGAAAACTCAAAGCAACGCTCAGACTACACTGGAAACTTTGTTGAGGATATTGACAACTCCGCCGAACTCGAAGCCATTGCTAGAGACCCGACCATCTTCCCCAACTCCACTCGGATTTACGTTGAGGGTCAAATTCACAAAGATCTTAAGGTTCCTATGCGTGAAATCCGCCTTTCCGACACCGAGCATGCCAATGGGGTGACTGAAAAAAACCCATCTATCCGGGTCTACGATTGCTCTGGACCTTGGGGCGACCCAGATTTTAAAGGAAACGTCCGTGAAGGCCTTCCTGCCCTACGCCGCAACTGGATCCTAAAACGCAAGGACGTTGAAGAATACGATGGTCGTGAAATCAGAGCTATCGACAACGGTTACCTGTCTGAAGCCCACGCCGAAAAGTATAACGAAAACAAGGCCGCTAAAAACAAACTCAAAGAATATCCCGGCTTGAAGCGTAAGCCGCTTCGCTCTACTGGGAAGCCAGTCACCCAAAAGTGGTATGCAGATCAGGGCACTATCACTCCCGAAATGGAATACATCGCGATCCGCGAAAACATGGGCCGCCTTGAGCAGTTTAAAACGATCCACGACCGCTATCCCTCCATCGAGGAAATCCCCGATGACGCATCCGATCAAATTAAGGAGTTTATCCGCCAGAAAAACTCTACTCCGGAAGGGTATGAAATGCCCCGCCCTAGCGAGATTGACCCCATGGAGCAAGTCTCACGAAACGTCATGAATCACCAGCACCCTGGCCAAACCTATGGAGCTGAAATCCCGACTCTCATCACTGCCGAATTCGTGCGCTCGGAAGTCGCCCGCGGTCGAGCCATCATCCCCGCCAATATCAACCACCCAGAAAGCGAGCCCATGATTATCGGGCGGAACTTTCTCGTCAAAATCAATGCTAATATTGGCAACTCAGCCGTTGCGTCCACGATTGATGAAGAAGTTGAAAAAATGCGTTGGGCCACAAAATGGGGAGCCGACACCGTGATGGATCTTTCTACTGGGAAAAATATTCACGCCACTCGCGAGTGGATTATTCGCAACTCCCCTGTTCCCATCGGAACTGTCCCCATTTACCAAGCACTCGAAAAGGTCAACGGCCAAATCGAAAGCCTGACTTGGGAACTCTTCCGTGACACTCTCATCGAGCAAGCTGAGCAAGGGGTCGACTACTTTACCATTCATGCGGCCGTCTTGAAACGCTTCGTCCCTCACACCGCTCGCCGTATGACTGGGATCGTAAGCCGTGGGGGGTCCATCATGGCTAAGTGGGCGCTCGCTCACAACGCAGAGAACTTCCTCTACACCCACTGGGATGATATTTGTGACATCTGCGCAGCCTATGATGTTTCATTCTCTATCGGCGACGGACTGCGTCCCGGCTCAATCGCCGACGCCAATGACTATGCCCAACTCGCAGAACTCGAAGTGCAAGGCGAACTCACGACCCGCGCTTGGGAGAAAGGTTGTCAGGTCATGAACGAAGGACCCGGCCACGTTCCCATGCAGCTCATCGAAGAAAACATGCAAAAGCAAATCGAGTGGTGCCACGAAGCTCCCTTCTACACGCTTGGACCACTCACAACCGACATCGCCCCTGGTTATGATCACATCACTTCCGGTATCGGAGCAGCCAACATTGGGTGGTATGGTTGCGCTATGTTGTGTTATGTCACCCCAAAAGAACATTTGGGTCTCCCGAACCGTGACGACGTCCGCGAAGGTGTTATCACTTACAAAATCGCCGCTCACGCCGCCGATCTGGCCAAAGGACACCCCGCCGCTCAGGAACGTGATAACGCGATTTCAAAAGCCCGCTTCGAATTCCGTTGGCGAGACCAATTCGCCCTCGGACTCGATCCCGCCCGTGCGATCGACTTCCACGACGAGACCCTCCCGGCTGAAGGGGCCAAAACCGCACACTTTTGCTCAATGTGCGGTCCCACTTTCTGCTCCATGAAAATTACCGCTGACGTCCGAAAATACGCCGAAGAAAACGGCTATACCGGTGACGATCTCAGTAAGCGAGAACTTGCCGAAACCACCGTATCCGAGTAGTAAACGTCAGCGGCCTCTAAGCGGGTCCATGAAAGGCAGCGATTTACTAACGCCCCCAGTGTTAGGACCTAATCTAGCACTCGCGACCGGCTTCAATCCCTTGGCTCCCCTCCAAAATTTTACTTTAAGAGCGATTTTGCCATCTCTCGAGCCTGGGTTCCTCCCCCTCCCAACATTCGCACTAACTCGTCGATACGCGTTTCACCGGCCACTTCGGTCAACGAAGAAAATGATCGACCACCTTCCACCCGTTTTTCAACCAGAAAATGTTGATGTGCTACCGCCGCGACCTGCGGAAAGTGTGTGATCGCAACAACCTGGTGACGCTCACCAAGACTAGCCATCTTCTCGCCCACGGCCCGCGCGATTTCGCCACCCACGTTTGCATCAATTTCGTCAAAAACCATCAGCGGAGTTGAATCCTGATCCGCTAGCGCGTTCTTCACAGCAAGCATGACCCGTGAAATTTCACCACTCGATGCGACTTGCCGCAGCGGTCTTAGTGGTTCGCCAGGATTAGGTCCAAAAAGGTATTCGACATCTTCCAATCCAAAGGCCCCCGGTTCCTCACGGACGTTCAACTGCACTTCAAACTCCGCCTGTTTGAAACCCAAATCCACCAAATGCCTGCGCACTTCTTCCGCTAAAGATGGTGCATGCTTCTTCCGCTTTGAACTAATTTTTCGAGCAACTGCCCGCAATTTTTTAAAAGCTAAGTCAACATCTTGTTTCAATCGCGCCAGAAATTCCTCACGGTTATCAGAACCCTCTAATTTCAGTCGAGCATTCTCAGCATGATTCAATGCATCCTGCAGAGTTGGACCATATTTCCGCTTGAGAGATTCAACCAAATTAAAGCGATCCTCAACCTCCTGCACTTCCGACGGATCGATCTCAAGATCATCGAGATAATCGACAACGCTCCGCTCAAGTTCCTGCATCTGCGCCACCGAGCACTCTACCTCCTCAGCTAAATCAACGATCGCCGGATCAATCTGGCGCAATCCAGAAGTCACACGTTGAAGATCTTCCAACCCTGGACCAACCGTATCACTGATTAAATTCACAGCCTTGCTTGCCAGTTCGCCCAAACGATTTGAGTTGCTGCTCCGCCGATAACGTTCCTCCAAATCCTTCTCTTCTCCCATTTTTATTCCCGCCGAGTCAATTTCCTCAACTTGAAACCTCAGTAACTCTTTTTCCTGATCACTAATTTCGCGCTGAGCACGCGCAGTTTCATATTCTTCACTTGCCTCGCGCCAAGCAGCCCAGCGTTCACGATAAGTCTTCACTTCTTCGCCGGCCGCCCCATAGGCATCCAGCAAAGCCAACTGCCTCTCCGTTGAAAGCAAGGACTGATGATCATGAGGACCATGAAGATCGACCAAATGCTGCCCGATTCTTTTCAAGACACCTAAGGTCGCCGCACCATTATTTACAAATTGCTTATTCGACGAAGCCCCAATCACACGACGGATAATCAACTCATTTTCCTCACAGCAGTCTAAACCAACTTCTTCCAAGATTGCATCAATCACCGAGGATTCAGGCAGCTGAAAAATTGCCTCTACCATGCATTGATCCTCACCGGTACGAATGAGCCCCTTGTCGGCTCGCTCACCTAAAATCAACTTAAGAGCACCCACAATTACGGATTTCCCCGCACCGGTTTCGCCTGTCACACCTACTAAGCCCCCACCAAGATCCCATTCTAGACGTTCGACTAGGGCCAAGTTGCGGATCTTTAGAAGGTTAAGCATTCGTTTTTGCGGTGACATGGGGATTATGCAATTCTCTTCCCACAACGCAACGATGACTCGCAACAGATCTCAACCTCGGTTCCTATTTCTTGGCACCTCCACTTCAGTGGGAGTCCCTGTGATTGGTTGCTCCTGCAAGGTTTGCCGCTCCAATCACCCTCACGACAATCGCTCCCGCAGTTCAATTTTTTTTGAAGGTCCTTGGGGCCGTCTCCTTATTGATAGTGGCCCCGATCTACGACAGCAAGCCTTACGGGAACAGCTTACCGCGGTCGATGCCGTCCTTTACACCCACGAACATCTCGACCATGTCGCCGGTTTTGATGAGTTACGAGCCTTCTGCTGGAAGCGCGACTCTCCTCTCCCCCTTTATGGTTCACCTGAAACCCTCGCCGGACTTGCCCGTATGTATCCGTGGGCTTTCTCGGTTGCCGATCGCCAAGCGGGATACATTCATCCCGAACCACGTGAAATAGAGGGGGCCTTTTATTTCAATGGCCTCAAAATCACCCCAATTGAGGTGCAGCATGGCTGGGTTCGCACCCATGGGTTTCGCTTCGACCACCCTACGATTGGATCACTTGCCTACCTACCCGATGTGAAAGTGATCCCGGAACAGTCCTTAGAGCTCCTGAGGGGTCTTGATTATTTTGTGATCGACGCGCTCCGGCATGAGGAACACCACACTCATATGAATGTCAGCGAGGCATTAAACACAATAGATTTGATTACACCTAACCAATCCTACCTGACTCATCTTTCCCATGAAATTTCCTGGGAGGAAACCAATCGCTCTTTGCCACCACAGGTTTCTCTGGCTTACGATGGATTGACCCTTACCTTTTAGAATCATGACCCTTCGCCTTTTTCTATTTCTCACCCTTTGCTTGCCTATCTTCTCCAAACCAACACCTCTTATTCCTAACCAAGTCGTTGTTGTTTATAATTCCACTCTTTCCGAATCAAAACAACTAGCCGAATTTTACGCACTAAACCGCCTCATTCCCTCGTCGAATCTCATCGGACTTGAAGTTCCGCAAAAAACCACCATTGACCGCTCGACCTACGAAATGGCAATCCGAGGACCCTTGGTGAAAAAATTTACGCAAAATCAATGGTGGAAACTAGGAAAAGACCAAAATGGAACCTCCGTTCCACTCAAAACGAAGATTCGCTGTATCGCCTTAATGAAGGGAATACCACTTAGAATCGGCCGCGAGGCAGTTCCAAAAGCCGAAGAATCAGCAACCCGTCAATTCAAGAAGCAAAATGAGGCCTCCGTTGATTCCGAGCTTAGCCTTATGGGAGTGGTAAATCACCCCATCGGAGGAGCAATTCCAAATCCCTGTTACAACAAAGAAATCTCAGCGGCGACTAACCCGGCGCAATTCATGGTCATGGTGGGTCGAATCGATGCCAACACCTATGACCATTGTAACCGCATGATTTTAGACGCACTTGATGTCGAAAAAGACGGTCTTTGGGGAATGACTTATTTGGATCTGTGGACCCGGGGAGGAAGCTATAAGTTGGGTGATGATTGGATCGAAAACATCACCAAGGCCTCTATCAACTCAGCCACGCCCACCATAGTTGACCGCATGAAAAACACCTTCGTCACCAACTACCCCATGCGTGATGCCGCGGTCTATTTTGGATGGTATACCCAGCATCGCAACGGCCCTTTTCTTAACGATCAAATGAAATTTAAAAAGGGTGCCATCGCTGCCCATCTTCACTCTTTTAGTGGAGCCCAGCTTTTAAATCCGGCAAAAAACTGGAGCGTCGGGCTGATTGATCGAGGAGCCGCTGCGACCCTTGGAAATGTATGGGAGCCTTACCTTGGTTTCACTCATCGTTTCGATATCTTTTATGATAGGCTTCTTAAAGACTATAGTCTTGTAGAAGCCGCCTATATGTCGATCAACGTCCTCTCGTGGCAAAATATCGTGATTGGAGACCCTCTCTATAGGCCCTTCAAGACCACCACCGTTCGCACCAATGCCATGGTAAAAGATCGTGACTACAAACTCATTCGCTACGCGCAAACTAGGTTCCCTGATCCTGAAATCCGCCTCACCGAATTACTCAAAGCTGCCGAAAGAACAAAAAGTGGTATTGTCTATGAGATGGTTGCATTTCACACGCTAGAAGGAGGCAAAAATGAAGAGGCCGCAAAGGGCTTCAAGCGAGCCAAAAAACTTTTCACCAACTCGGCTGACAAACTTCGCCAAGATCTTCATCTCGTAGAGCTAGAACGTCGTCGTGGTAAAATTCCCGCCGCCATCGAAATCCTAAAGCAAGCCAAGTCAACTTATAAAGACATCCCAGAGGTGAAAGCCGTTGAAGGATTATTAACGATTCTGGATCCTCCTGCGCCACCGCCCACCAAGCCAAAAAAGTAAGTATGACCTACCCCAGTCTACTTAAAGTCACGGCAGCTGAGACCAATATACTCGCCGAAAACAAAGGAACCCCAAGCTTTGATGAACTTGAAGTCCAGTCGCGTTGGTTTTCGGGATATTTCTCGCGAGATCATCTGTCCAATCACGGCCAAAAAATCTCTATTATTTCGCCCGGTGAGTGGAATCATGGCGCTGGGCCCGATTTTATAAACGCAACCATCGAGATCGATGGGGAACGCCACCACGGGCCTATTGAACTCGATCTCGATTCGAGAAACTGGGAGCGACACGGGCACAATCAGTCAACAACCTTTAACGATATCATCCTCCATATCGTTATCAATGACTCAGGCCCTACCTTCTTTACTCGCACTTCAAATCATCGTGACATTCCCCGCATTATTCTTTCACCTGCCGAAGTCAGCACCGCTCTCAGCCGCCCCCGACTGACCCAAGCTCTTGCGCGACCTGGTCGTTGTCTTCGCCCCCTTGCTCACATGGCAGTTGTCGACATCACGTCCCTTCTCCGTCAGTCCGCCAAGTATCGAGCTCAACTGAAGGCGACACGCTTTGAGGAAACCGTCAAACTCCATGGTTTTTCACAAGCGCTCTGGGAGGCACTTGCCGACGCCCTTGGCTTCTCGGCTAATCGACATCCCATGCGCCTCCTCGCACAACGCCTTCCCATCAAAAAGCTCCTGAAGCACACTCCCGAAGACCTTGAAGCGATCATCTTCGGCACTGCCGGATTCCTCTCACCCGATCTACACAAAACCGCACCCGACGACTCCCGTGAATGGCTCGAGGGTCTGTGGACACGCTGGTGGAAGCATCGTCCTAACTACGAATTTTCCACAGCTCGCACTCCCGCCTGGTCGACCCAAGCAACCCGTCCCGGCAACCATCCCCAGCGCAGACTTGCCGCCCTCGCCGCCTCGGCACGACAATGGCCAACGCTTTCAAAGTCCGCCCGCCAAACGCCACCCTTCGAAAACCTTTCCAAATCCCTCTCTACTTTGAGCGAACCATTTTGGGACCACCATCATACACTGCTTTCGGCACGCACCAAAAAACCGATCAGACTCATTGGAAAATCACGCCTTGAGGAGTTCCTTATCAACACCCTTTACCCCCTTCACCCCGAAACTTGGGCCGAGTTCCAAAAAATACGTGCCGGCGTTCCGAATCAAAAAGTAAAGCGCTCTTGCGAAAGGCTCTTCGGGTCACTCGCAAACGCCAAGCCACATCTGAAATTTGCGTGGCAACAACAAGCGCTCCTTCAAGTGTATCAAGATTTTTGCCTAGAGGATCTCAGCAATTGCACCGACTGTTTATTCCCGGAACAACTCACACAATGGAAATCGAACGATGACTGAAACAGAAGCTCTCATTGCCCTCAATCAACTTCCCGTTGCTGGGCCGGTCAAAATCCGCCGCCTCCTCGAAAATTTTGGCAATGCCGTGAACACCCTAAAGGAAAGTAATTCTTCCTTGCAAAGAATCCAAGGAATCGGTCCAGAAGCCGCTAAACTCATCACCCAATGGCAAGATTACGCTGATCCTGCCGCAGAACTACAACTCGCCAAAGAACGGAATATTAAAATACTGACCCAAGAAGATGAAGACTACCCTCTGGCACTCCGCGACGCCTACGATGCTCCAATCGTTGTTTATGTCTGGGGAGACCTTCAGGAAACTGACCTCCACTCCGTCGGTATCGTCGGCTCCCGAAAACTCACACACTATGGTCGTGAAGCAGCCCGAAAGTTCGCCTTTCAACTCGCGAGTGCCGGGCTCACTGTTATCTCAGGATTAGCACGTGGGATTGACACTGCAGCGCACGAAGGCGCCGTCGCTGCGAATGGTCGCACGATCGGGGTTCTTGGGTCTGGTCTAATGCAAATTTATCCACCGGAGAATCTTGCTCTTGCCGAAAAAATCGCCGATGGCCATGGGGCTATCATCTCCGAGTTCCCTCTTCAAACCTCTCCGGACCGCAAAACCTTTCCTCAACGAAATCGTATCGTCGCTCATTGGTCGCGTGCGCTCCTTGTCGTCGAATGCCCTAGCCGCTCCGGCTCGCTCATCACCGCAAATTTTGCACTCGAAGCCGGCCGCCAAATATACGCCGTCCCCGGCCCCATCGATCGTCCGACATCCGGTGGCTGCCATGATTTAATCCGAGAAGGAGCCATCCTCGTTACCGACGGATCGCAGATCCTCGAAGATTTCTCACATCTCAACTTTTCCACTCCAAAAAACGAAGAACCTCGGCCAATCGAAAACTTCGTAGACCTCAGCCCCGAGGAAAACGCCGTTTTAAAAGCGCTTAGCGGGAGCGACCAATCGATCGATGAAATCGTCGAGAAAACGGAGCTCCCTGCCCATCAAATCTCTGTCATTTTGATGAAAATGGAGCTTCGCAAGCTCGTAGTATCCCTCTCTGGCCAACGCTTCACACGCAAAAACTAGTAGGGAATTTTGCACAATCTTCCTTCGGAAAGATCTTTCTTCAAAAGAAATTCCTTCCCATCCCCCCCCTCCAAGCTCTAAGTCCGGCTCGTGTCAAAAACTCTCATCATTGCAGAGAAACCCTCTGTTGCCACAGATCTCTCTAAAGCCCTCGCCAAAACCCTTGGCAAGTTTACCAAGAAGGGAAAGTCCCGCGATGCCCAGTATTTCGAGAATGACAACGCTATGATTACCTCGGCGGTTGGTCACCTCATCGAGCTTAAAATGCCGACCGGCCCAAACGGTAAAAACCTCCCCTGGAAGTTTGATGTCCTCCCCGCCATCCCATCTGACTTTGCTCTCCAACCCATCGAACAATCCGAAGGTCGCCTAAAACACGTCCTGTCATTAGCCCGTAAAAAAGACGTCACCGAAATCGTAAATGCTTGTGATGCCGGACGCGAAGGTGAGCTCATCTTCCAATACATCATGGACTACGGGAAAATCAGCAAGCCAGTGAAGCGACTCTGGATGCAGTCCATGACGACCGGAGCCATCCAAGAAGCGTGGTCAAGCCTCCGCAAGGGCGAAGAAATGTCGAATCTTTCGGATGCCGCCAAATGCCGATCGGAATCGGACTGGCTCGTCGGCCTTAATTCGACCCGCGCTCTCACCTGCTTCCGATCCCGCCATGGTGGCTTTAACATTACTGCTGCCGGTCGAGTTCAAACCCCAACTCTCGCTATCCTCGCGAAACGTGAGAAGGAAATCCAAGCCTTTGAATCCAGCCCTTACGCCGAAGTCCACGGCACCTTCGGCGTCGCCGCCGGTGATTACGAAGGTAAATGGGTTGACCTAGACTTCAAAAAGGACGCATCCCTTCCCCACGGTCGCGCCGAACGAATCTGGGACAAGGAAAAAGCAATGCTCATCACCGAACGCTGCAAGGACAAAACTGGCACCGTCACCGAGGAAAAAAAGCCGACCAAACAAATCGCCCCCCAACTCTACGATCTCACTACCCTTCAGCGTGAAGCTCCCTTCACCGCAAAAAACACCCTCGGTCTCGCCCAGACGCTTTATGAGCGTCACAAGATGATCACCTACCCTCGAACCGATTCGCGTTACCTCCCCGAGGACTATATGGCGAACGTAAAACAGATCGTCACTGAACTCTCCGAGTCATCGTCAGATCTGGCCGATTGGGCCAAGGATGCCATCAAGAACGATCGTCTCAAATTTCAGAAGCGTATCTTTAACAATGCCAAGGTCTCCGATCACTTTGCGATCATCCCGACCGGTCGGGTTGTCAAAATCGACGAACCAGCTGCCAAGCTTTACGATATGATCGTGAAGCGCTTCCTCGCAGTCTTCTTCCCACACGCAGAATTCGAAGTGACCAAGCGCCTCACCACCATCGACCACGGATCTGAAAAAGACACCTTCCGCACCGACGGAAAAATCCTCGTCACTCCTGGATGGCTCTCCGTTTACGGTCGTAAGCCAGGCGTCGGCGCAGGAAAGGATGAACTCTGTGTCGTACAGGATGGCGAAGACGCTCAGGCCGTCGCAATCGAAATGCTCGAAAAGGATACTAACCCGCCTGCCCGCTACACCGAATCCACCCTCCTCTCTGCCATGGAGGGCGCCGGGAAACTTGTCGATGACGATGCTCTTCGCGAAGCAATGTCCGAGCGTGGCCTTGGAACTCCTGCCACCCGCGCCGCTACTATTGAAGGTCTCATCCGTCAAAAATATATCACTCGTGACGGCCGCGAACTCATTGCAACTGGCAAAGGTGTTCGCCTCATCGACCTCCTGCAGGAAATGGACGTCAAACCACTCACTAGTCCTGAAATGACTGGCGACTGGGAGGCAAAACTCCACCAAATGGAAAAAGGAGAACTCGCTCGTGACGCTTTCATGAATGAGATCAAAAAATTCACTGAGAGTGTTGTCCAAAAAGCGCGTGGCCACTACGAGGAAATCATTTCCCGTCCTTTCGACGACCTCAAGTGCCCCTGCCCAAATTGTAATGCTCCTGATCTCAAGCAAACCGACGCCACCTACGAGTGCCGCGAACCGGATTGTGGATTCCGAATTTCGAAATACATCGCCGGACGCCTCCTTACCGGAGAAGAGGCTACCACTCTCTTTACTACGAAATTCCTCGAACAACGTGACGGTTTTGTTTCCCGTTTCAACCGTCCGTTTGAAGCGGCCCTCGAACTCAATCAAGCAGTCTCCAAAACCGGGAAGAAAGGAAAATGGAAAACCGGATTTGTCTTCGACTCCGACTTGGAATCTGTCGATGACCTCACTGAGGATCAAATGATCAAAGAGGTGATTTTGACCAACGGGAAAAAGGCCAAACTGTATGAAACCGATAAAGCATTTATGGTCCCCGCCATGGTAACAAAGGAAAATCCAGATGGCTTCCGCCTTGGCAAGACCATCTTGCAGAAAGAGCTCAATGCCACTGACGTTGAAAAAATGCTCGTCAGCGGTAAGACTGATCTCCTGCCTGGATTTATCTCTAAAAAAACCAGGCGCGCTTTCGCAGCCCACCTGACTCTTGATCCCGACACCGCAAAAATCGGCTTCGAGTTCGCCCCTCGCAAAACGGCCAAGAAAGCTGCTAAGAAAAAGGAATAGCTCAGTTTTTCTTTGGATTGCGAAAGCTTGCTCCTGCAACCCAAAGACTCAGCCTAGTGATCCTGTGCAGCAGTCTCCTTGCCTCCGGGAAAGCGCACGTTATCGACCAACTCAGTAACCTCCTGCGGTGGAGCCGGAGTAAATCGCGCGACAGTGAAGGCAACTGCGAAGTTGATGAGCATTCCGAGGAATCCAATTCCTTCCGGTGAAATTTGAAACAGGTATTGATCCTTCGTCCCTCCCATGAATTGGAAATAAATGATGTAGGCCAAAGTAAATCCAATTCCTGCAACCATCCCGGCTATAGCGCCTTCTTTATTCATCCGGCGAGAAAAGATCCCCATCAACAAGGTCGGAAAGAACGAAGAAGCAGCCAGACCAAAGGCAAAGGCCACTGTTTTCGCAATGAAAGTCGCAGGTGGATTTATCCCGAAGTAAATCGCAACCAACAAGGCTCCCAGGGAGGCTAAACGCGCGTATCTTATCTCCTCTTTATCACTCAAATCAGGCTTCACGACCTTCTTCATGAGATCATGCGAAATCGCGGTTGATAGTACTAAGAGCAACCCGGCAGCCGTCGAGAGTGCCGCGGCGATACATCCAGCCATGAGAAGCGCGATAACCCACTTTGGCAAACCTCCCATGTAAGGATTCGCCATCACCATGATATCAGGCTTAAAAGTGAGCTCGTTTAAATCTCCAACTTCCTGACGTTTCGGTCCAAAATGCTGAATTTTTCCGTCTCCGTTCTTATCCTCCCAGCTCATGTAACCCGTTTTTTCAAAATGCCCAAACCACTCAGGAGCTTCTTCACGAGGAGTATCCTGAAGCTTCTCAATCAAATTGACTCTGGCGAAACCTCCAATTGTCGGAGCTGTAAGATAAATCACAGCGATGAATGCCAGCGTCCAGCAAGCAGAGGTACGAACAGCCTTCACATTTTTCACCGTAAAGAAGCGAACAATCACGTGTGGTAGTCCTGCTGTTCCGCACATCAATGCAGCTGTAATACAAAACATGTCGATTCGGGGTAATGACCCGCTGGTATATTTCGCGAAACCTAATTCGGTATTAATATTATCTAGCTTATCTAGAAACGGTAATGACTCGCCATTCGCCGAATACTCTCCAATGAAACCAAACTGAGGGATGACATTTCCAGTCAGAGTCATCGCAATAAAAATTGCTGGAATAGTGTAAGCAAATGCCATCACACAATACTGAGCAACTTGCGTGTAAGTAATTCCCTTCATCCCACCGAGGCCGGCGTAAAAGAAAACGATCGCTCCTCCAACCCAGACTCCAGTGGAAATTTCAATTTCGAAAAGAGTGGAAAAGACAACACCCACTCCTCTCATCTGCCCCATGATGTAGGTTAGACATATAAAAATCGCGCAAACAACTGCCACCAATCGGGCCGTCTTGGAATAGTAGCGGTCACCGATAAAATCGGGCACGGTCGCCTTTCCAAACTTCCGCAAAAAAGGCACCATTAGAACTGTCAAAAGAACAAACCCGCCGGTCCATCCCATCAGAAGACGGGAACCATCATACCCACTCGTTGCCAGCAAACCCGCCATCGAAATAAACGTCGCCGCACTCATCCAGTCGGCTGCTGTTGCCATTCCGTTGGCAAATGGAGAAACACCACCACCAGCCGTGTAGTATTCCTTTGTTGATCCCGCCCGCTGGCGTATCGCAATGCCAATGTATAGAGCGAAGGACAGCCCGATAAAAATGAAATTCCAAGTATCTTGAGTCATTTCGTTTCCTCCTTATCCTGTTCAAGCTTCGACTCAATCTGCTCCATCCAAAATTTATAGCCCAATAAAATGAGCACAAAGGAAATGATCGACCCCTGCTGCGCCATCCAAAAACCAAACGGAGCTGACCCCACACTCGGGAAATTCCCATCAAGCCAATCCCGCAGGAGAATTCCGCAACCAAATGAGGTCAGAAACCAAATCAAAAGGAGTGTCCCCACACACCGTAAGTGTGCCCTCCAATAACGCCCTTTGGCGGTTTTCGTTTTTTCCATATCAATTGTGTTTCGGAAGGCTTAACAACTCGACAGGGCTGCTGAAAGCCTGAAAGCGAGGCTTGGGCATTTTTCGTTTTGGCCCGGAGGAATTCATGTTTTCCTCCTGAAGCGGATACATCCGCACCAAATTCTCTTATGAGCACTCCCATCGAGGTCCGTTCTCTGGACCGTCTCCCAAGAGACGGATGCCTCATCGTGCCCAGTCGCCTCGATGCAAACCAAGCGAATGCACTGGCTTCCAGCCTAGCTGGTCGAAACATCACCTGGTTGGTCGAAGAAACTGTAACTCTCACCGAGGAACTCCAGTCTTACCTCCAGCACAGTGGTCATCGTGGAGCAGCATTTTCTAAAACGGATGAATCTCTCCCGGACGTCGGTAGAAATCTCGGGCCTAAAATTGAAGCTAATGGGGTTCTCATCTTTGTTCCTGGTGTCACCAACGTTCGCCCTGGCTCCTCCTGCCATATTCCTTCCGGTATCCTTCAAGCCCTGTGCCAACTTGAAATCCCTATCGCGCCTCTTGATGTTTCGGTTCCGGCAGAAATGAAACTTGAGATCGAAAATTCGTCCAAATTTCCAGCCGCCATTCTTAATTTCAGCAATGCTATTCCCCGCGGTCAGGCCACCATTGCCCGCTACCGCGAAGCACTGCTAATTGCCTCAGAAGAAAGTTTTTCCAGCCGTGATTTCCTCCGAGAATCTCTCGCGATGGCAATCCTTCAGGGGCTCAAAAAACACTCTAAGAAGAACAGCCTTTACGACGGCACCGACGATTCTGAACTTCCCTTCGAAAAAATTCTTGGAGCAGCCCTCGCTCTTTCCAAGGAAATAAAACTAGCAACCAAAAAAAAGCGTATCGGTGTAATACTTCCTCCTGGCCGTGGTGGAACGATTGCCAACATAGCAGTCCTTTTCGCCAATAAGATTCCGGTGAATCTTAACTTCACTGCTTCACATGAAGCCATCGGCTCCGCAATTCGCCAAGCTGACCTAGATCGTTTTATCACCGCCGACCCCTTTGTTCGAAAGGTCGCTGATTTTCCATGGCCGCCCAACCGGGATCTCCTCTTCATCGAAAGAATCCTTCCAAGGATTAAGAAAAAAATTGTTAAGTGGGTCTTACTTGGAAAGATCCTACCTGCTCAAATCATCGCCAAACTCCATGGGATAGGAAAATCAAAAGGCGACGAAGAAGCACTCCTCCTTTTCACCTCTGGTTCATCGGGAGAACCCAAAGGCGTTCCACTCACCCACCGAAACTTGCTAGCCAATGTTTGTCAGTTCGGCCGTCAACTTGATCTTCCTGAAGAGACTAAGCTTCTAGGGTGCCTTCCTCTTTTCCATTCCTTTGGCACTACTGCCACTCTCCTCTTCCCCATCATTGAGGGCCTCGATCTTGTCACTTACCCGTCCCCTCTAGAGACCAAACGCCTTGCTGAATTGATCTCGCAACATCAAGTAAGCCTCCTCCTCACCACTCCCACTTTCCTGCGTGGATACATGCGCCACGTAAACCCCGAAATGCTTTCATCTTTGAAGATTGTGGTTACCGGCGCCGAAAAACTCGCCGTAAACCTTGCCAATTCCTTTAAAGAAAAATTTGGCATTCTCCCCATGGAAGGCTACGGCCTCACTGAGACATCTCCCGCCGCCACAATCAACCTGCCAGATCCCGCTGCTGAAAACGGTCTACCCGTTATCCCTTCTCAGCGCTTCACATCTGTCGGCCCACCTCTACCCGGTCTTGCCATCCGCATCACCAACCCGGCCACCGACGAGAAAAACACGATCGATCAATCTGGCATCATCTGGATGAAGGGATCGAATATTTTCAACGGATACCTCGGCCGCCCAGAAATCACGGAAGAAGTGATTGATGAAAGCGGGTGGTTCAAATCAGGCGATGTCGGTCGCATCGATGATGAGGGTTTCCTTTTCATCGAAGGCAGACTCTCCCGTTTTTCAAAAATTGCCGGCGAAATGGTTCCGCATGAAAACGTCGAAGCTGCTGTCAACCGCGTCTGGAATCTCGACAACGAAATCGAGCCAAAAGTTGCCGTGGTTGGCATACCGGATGAAAAGAAAGGTGAAGCCATCGCACTTCTTTCGACGATTGCCGGTCCTGCGATCGAGCAAGAAAACCTCGATCTTCGTTACAAACTTCTCGACGAAGGTCTCCCCTCACTTTGGTGCCCTAAAACAATCATCCCAGTTGAAGAAATCCCTATCCTCGCCTCAGGCAAGCTCGACATCAAGGGCTGTGAAGAACTCCTTGCCAACTCCTGAATCCGAAGTAATTCGCTTCGACCATTTCATGGCTAAAGCGCTTTATGGGCTTAAGGGATACTATACCAGTCCGCGCTCGATCATTGGCCCGCGGGGTGATTTCACTACCACCCCAAAGCTTACAAAACTTCTCGCTCAAAGAATTGCCGAGTGGATTGAATCCGCATGGAAACGCCAAGGCCGAAAGCTCCCCGTGATTGAACTCGGCCCTGGCGATGGAACCCTAGCTAGGGATATCCGAAGCTCCCTCGGGTTTTTTTCCCGCCAAAAACTAGATTACCATTTCGTGGAAATTTCTCCTCACCTTTCCAAGCAACAGCAAGAGAAAAACAAAGGGACCTGGCACACCACTCTCAGTGACACCCTGGTGGCCACTCGAGGTTCAGCCCTTATCATTTCAAATGAATTCTTTGATGCCTTTCCAGTACGGATTTTCAATCAATCACTGGAAGAGCTCTATCTCGGTCCAAAAAAGGAAGAAATCTGGCAACCGTGCCACGACATCCCCAATTCCTCATTATTTAGAGAGTTACCACTCCGCTTCGAAGTTGCCGAATCCATTGCTCAATGGTTTCGAAGTGATCTCAGCAAGCTTAAAAAAGGTGAGGTCCTAAGTCTCGATTATGGCGGCGATTCAGAAGAAATCTACCACCGTCGTCCACTTGGAACACTCCGTGCCTATGCACACCACATGCGCCTCCTTCCTCCAGATGCCTACCAAAACCCTGGCAAGCAAGACCTCACTTACGACGTTTATTTTCCCGATCTAATCGAATGGGGGGAGAAGATTGGGTTGGAGACAGAAAGCCTGATCACTCAAGCTGAATTCCTCGGGACGAATGATCTCGAAGGAGCCGGTAGGGCGTTCAAAGTACTTCATCAAAAAATGAGCGTTCCCCAAACTTCTTAGAGTTCTTTAAGGATGATTTTCCGGTAACTTACTTCAAATGGTGGACCGCTGTGAGCTTGCAGCGCGATATAGCCATCCAAGGGAATCGACTCATCCTCTTCAGTATAATCGCAAGTAAGGATCCCGTTGATCCACATCCGAATTCTCTTGCCTTCGCATCGAATCTTGTAGTCATTCCAGCCCCCCTTTGCCGCCTTGGCAGACTCCTTAGTTGCAAAAGGCGCCAGAAACTTCCTTCGACGTGATTCATCATAAAGTTTCCCCCAATATCCAGGCCCCACATCAGCCTGATAACCGATCATTTCATGATGATCCTTAATCCGCTCACTACGGATCTGAATTCCTGCATTGGGCCTCTTTCCTTCAACCTTAACCTGCAAAGTAAGCTCAAAATTCTTATGGCGCTTCTCCGTTGTAATAAAGGTGTTGTGGGGAACATTTTTATCGAGCGAACCCCCGATAATCGCGCCATCCTTGATTGTCCACATCCAAGCTTCTTTTTCCTGAACCACCCACCCTTTCAAGGATTTGCCATCAAAGAGAGATTGCCCGCCAGCAAGTGAGGCGCTCAATATTATCAAAACCAATAGTTTCATAATTGAATGTCGATCATTACGGAGGCCTGGTCGATCACCAAAAGCTTAGCTTTTAGATGTTTTTTCGTTAGTATTCGGCATTTAAGCACGTATTTTCCTGCCATGAGATACTGCGTTGTTGGAGCTTTGATCGGTCTTATCGGCCTTTCCCCTGCCCTCGCCCAAAATGGCGATCGAAAAGGACATGATAAAATGGGTAAGATCGTCCCGGAAGACCTGATCCCCAGTGCTCCGGTTTTAAGCGTCGACGAAGCACTCAAGACCTTTACAATCGAGAAGGGATTCGTGATCGAACCAGTTGCTGCAGAGCCACTAGTCGATAAACCAGTCGCTTTGACCTTCGATCCCTCCGGGAGGATGTGGGTTTGCGAAATGCGCGGCTACATGCCGGATATTGATGGTAAGCTTGAAAGCAGAGCTACTGGGCGTATCGCTATCCTAGAGGATACTAACGGGGACGGAAAAGTAGACAAGAGAACCACTTTTCTTGACAAAATTGTTCTTCCTCGTGCGATTTCTCTGGTCCCCGGCGGCATTCTTTACGGTGACCAAAATAATCTCTACTTCGTGGCAAGAGACGGCGACAAACCGAAAGGAAAGGCTTTAGTAGTTGACGACAAATTCGCCCCCGGCGGTAACGTCGAACACAAGACCAACGGCTTGATGACTGGAATCGACAACTGGTTGTACAACGCCAAGTCGAACGCACGCTTCAAATTCATTCCCGGCGAGAACAAAGTAATCAAGGAGTCTACAGCTTTCCGTGGCCAGTGGGGCATAAGCCGGGACAACTTCGGTCGCCTTTTCCACAACTCAAATAGTACTCTTCTAATCGGAGATCGGGTTCTTCCCAACCTCCTTAACGGAAATAAATCGGCCAAGATGAAGGCCAAAACGACGGAGCGCATTGGCTCAAACGCTGTCTTTCCGGGCCGTGTCACTCCGGGTCTTAACCGTGCTTACATTTCCTCGCACAACGGTTACAGTTCAAACACCATTGATCCCAAAACCTTCAAGCTCACCAACGCCACCGGAGCTTGCGGCCCTGTGATCTATCGTGGCAACAACCTCCCCGCCTCGGTCAACGGAAATGGCTTTGTCTGTGAATCGTCCGCCCAGCTCATCAAAATGATCGGCATTGAAGATGAGAACGGGACACTCAAAGGATCGCACCCACTTGAGAAGCGCGACTTCCTTACCTCCACCGACGAGCGATTTCGCCCGGTCAATATGTATAATTCACCAGACGGTTCACTCTACATTTTGGATATGTACCACGGCATCATCCAGCACAAGACCTACATGACCACCTACCTTCGTGGGCAAACTCTCAGTCGTGGGCTAGAAGGCCCGGGTTATGGACACGGCCGTATCTACCGCATTCGTTCGTCCAGTAAGCCACTGGCAAAGGTCGAAGACCTCGCTAAAGTTTCCGATATCGAGCTTATCAAAAAACTAGATAGCCCCATCGGCGCGGTTCGCGACCTTGCACAGAAGGAACTGATCGACCGTAATGCTGACCCCAAACCTATTGTCGCGGCGCTCGCAACCGGTGCAGCTGCTGACCTCACCAACATCCACTTGCTTTGGACTCTCGAAGGCCTAGGAGCACTGAGAGCGAAGCACCTCGTTGGAGCTCTCACTTCGAAAAACGAAGAGCTTATTTCAAGTGCACTTTACGCTGCACTCTCGCTGACTGACAGCGAACTAATAAAGCTCGAGTCATTGGTGGCAGCCGTGAGGGCCACCGCAATGACCGCTCCTTACATCGCTCGTATTCTTGCCGCGACCCCAAGTCCAGTTGCACAGGAAATGCTCGTCGCCCTCCTCAAAAAGCACCATGGAGTATCACTGGTTCGAGAAGCCGCAATCTCAGGATTAAGTGGAACCGCGATTCTTTTTGATAAAGTAAACAAGGGTCGCTTCAGTGAGAAAAACTTCGACAAATGGCTCCTAGAATCCAAGCGCGGCCCGCAGAAGCAGATCGATCCAAAAACTCTTCTCAAGGGAGAGCACCTCGCTTCATTTATCCGAGGCGAGAAGCTTTACAGCACTACGGCAGCCTGTATCGGTTGCCATGGTCAGGACGGAGCAGGACTACCTAACCTAGGTCCCCAGCTTGACGGGTCCGATTGGGTCACCGGAAGCGAGGATCGTCTTGTAAAGATCCTCATCCACGGCTTGACTGGCCCCATTATGATAAATGGCAAGAGCTTCACTCCCCTCGCCTTCATGCCGGGTCTCGGAGTCAACCCAACGATCAAGAACAGAGACATTGCTGATATTTCGACCTTTATCAGAGCAAACTGGACCAATCGCGCGGCTCAGGTCACAGAAGCAACCGTTACTAGAGTCCGTAAGGAAACCTCCAACCGTTCCGCAGGCCAGATGTATTCCCAAAAAGACTTCCCGGTCAAGAAGTAGAGCGAGCTTCCAGCTTTCTCCCAAATCTCTTCAGCAACCTCGCCTCACCGTGGGGTTGCTTTTTTTGTGATTCCATCAGGTAGATCTCTTCTACCGTCTCGTTGATGGCTTCCCCTTTAAGCATCTTCACGAACGAGATTCGCAATCTTCCTAGCCCTTGCTCACCCTTGGGAACTTTGGGGCATCCAGAACGATCAAACTCGGCACCAGATCAAAAAATCTCACCCCAAATAACTCCGTTTTCAAAAACACCAAAGCGGAAACCTTCGAATAGCGTCACTCACGAGCCAAGCTTCAAAAAACTCCGGCTCAATTCAAACACCTCCTTGGGAAAACCGAGCGCCGCCTTGAGTTTCACATCACGATCCCAAGAGTTCTTCGTCAGCATAATATCAACTATCTCCCTGATTGTAAGCCTTAGCGGAAACTGTAAAGCAGTCACAAGCGGAGTATTTGTAAGCGGGTAGTCAGTTCCGTACATGAGCCGGCCTCTCAGCCTTTCATCATTGAGGACCTGCTGCAAATACTTACTCCGATTCATCTGTGTCAGAGTGGAAATATCAGCATAAAGGTTTGAGAAGTTGGGCATCATTTCAAGCAGACGCTCGATATTTTCTACTCCTTCTCGCTCACCCGAGCTCGCAACGTGAGCCGCAATAATCCGTACCCCACATTCCAAGGGTAGTTTGAGTAGCTTGGGATCACCAAGAGCATTATCGGTTCGCGAAAACGAATCTTCATCACCGACATGAGTCAAAAGCGGCAAATCTAATTCCACCATTTTAAGATAGTAATCCCGATACTTCTCATCCGACGGGTCTATGCCCTGAATATTCGGCAACCACTTTACAAAGATTGCATCATTTTCTTTCGACCACTCCAATTCCTCCAGTGCATCCTTCCGGTTGGGGTGAACGCTTGCCCCAAAGTGAAGTCCCTTCTTCGTCTTTACAGCCTCACCAACGAATCTATTCGGCACATAAACCTCAATTTGATCTTCGACAAGATTCCCCTCGCAATCATAAGGCGCATCCATCGCAAGAATGACCACATCGTCGATAAATTGGGATTTTGAAATCTGACGAACGGTAACATCCATGACAATTTCATCTCCCTTCTCATTCACCTCCTCTTCACTTGTCCCAAAGATCTTGAGATACAGCTTGAATTTCCAACTTTCGCGCAAGGCCTTTGAAACTCTTGCTCCACTCCCTCCCGCACCAAACCCCGCAGTGTGACAGTGCATATCGAGAATCCCTTCAGGTGGCGGAGAAGGTTGAGAATACGCCCCCTTGAAAAAGATACCGCGTAAGACAAGCAGGACAATTAAAGGACCTAGGAAAAACCACGCGAGATTCATCCCCCTATCCTTCACGAACTTGATCTCCAGTCAACATCCGTAGTTCGATCGTCTGAGCTCTATCGATATCCCACAAAAAAACTGTAGAAGGACGCACCATCTACAGTTGTGAAAATAGGCCCAATCGACTTTAAACAGTCATCACCTCTTTCTCTTTTGCGTCAGTTAGAGAATCAATTTCGCCAACATACTTATTGGTTAAATCCTGAACGTTTGCCTCATAGTCACGCTGACCATCTTCCGTGAGCTCATTGCCAGATTTCATTTTCTTACCAAGATCCATACCATCCTTGCGGGCTCCTCGAATTCGAACACGACCTTCCTCAGACATCGATTTTACAGACTTCACAAGCTCGACACGGCGTTCCTCAGAAAGCTCGGGAATTGGAAGACGAATCCGTTGACCTTCATTTACAGGATTTAAACCGAGCTTACTCTCACGAATTGCCTTGTCGATATCACCCGAGGTGGAAGGATCAAAGGGCTGAACAACAAGCATCCGGGGTTCTGGTGCAGTGATGACAGCAAGAGCGTTTAACTTCATTACGCTACCATAAGCGGCAACCGAAACGTCAAGATTTTCCACCAAGGCCGGCGAGGCCTTACCTGTCCGGATTGAGGTGAACTCCGAGCTAGTGTGCTCGACTGCTTTTTTCATGGCCTCTTCGACCTGTTTGATTGCTTCCGCTGCTTCCATGTTAGTGGTGTTTTTAATGATTAATGAACGATGGTGCCAATGTTCTGGCGATTGAGAGCGAGCTCGATATTCCCTTCCTTCTCGAGATCAAAAACGATGATTGGAATGTCATTATCCATACAGAGACTAAACGCAGTGGAATCCATGACACCGAGTTCGCAACTGATACACTCGCGAAACGAAATAGTGTCGTAACGAACGGCATCTGGATTTTTCTTGGGGTCCGAATCGTAAACACCGTCCACCATGGTCGCTTTAAAGATGACGTCTGCATTCATCTCATTAGCTCGTAGCGCGGCGGTGGTGTCTGTCGAAAAGAAGGGGCTCCCCGTGCCAGCAGCAAAAATAACGACCGCACCCCGAGACATTTGTCGAGAGGCTTTGCGCCGAATAAATGGTTCGGCTACATTTTGCATGTGTATTGCGGAATGAACGATGCACTCTTCCCCCTCCTGCTCGAGCGCCGCCTGCAGGGCCAAAGCATTCATAACCGTTGCTAGCATTCCCACATAGTCGGCGGTTGCCCGATCCATTCCTCGCGCACTCGCCGAAGCCCCTCTCCAGAAATTTCCGCCGCCAACTACGATGGCGAGTTCCACGTCTGCCACCTTTTTAGCTTCATGAATTTCACGCGCAATTCGCTCAACGATTTCGGGGGAAATATTGTCGTGACTCCCGGAAGCCCGAAGAGCTTCACCACTAAGTTTCAAGACCACTCTTTTAAAGTTTCGGATCGCTGCAAAGTCACTCATTTACTGCGGGCGATAGTGGCAGGACAAGAACTGGCCGAAAAGCGGAAAAGGCTCATCAAACTAATTTCTCCTAATTCTGAAGATCCAACCTTATCCCATGACCACAAATCCTCCGCTTAAATCGCGGAGTGATCGATTTTTTTTGGTAGTGCCCTCGATGGTGATTTTTACCTTCAAAGGCTTATTTTCAGGATGATGGTAGTCCTCAAGAGTTTTCTTAAGAGCTTGAATCGAAAGACTCAAAACCGTCCGGATTGATAAATCAACGCCGTCCGGGGCCTGCATCTTGGTAAGGTCAAAGGCTACTTCAAGCTCACCTGAATTGCCCATTATCCCAGAAATTTCGACTTTGAACAAAGTCAACAAATTGCACTCGCTTACCTCATAATTAAAAGTGGCAGGCATCCGGTGAGGAGTCGCAACAGCCAACACCAGATTCTCTGGCATCGCTCCACTCAGAACCATTGGACGAGCAAAAATATGAGCCTGCACCGATTCACCTTTGAATTCGTGATCAATATCCGTCCCATGAAGAGAGAGAGGCTGAAAAACCCTTAAAACCTCAAGAGTTGTCGCGGACGCAAAACACGCGGACGCCGCCAAAAGGGTCAAAATTATTCGCATGGGTAAAATGCTAATATTACCTGACTAAAAAGGCGAACTATTTTAACCCTGCTCTCAAAACCTCCAGATGCCCCCGCGCGAGCTCGCCACCATTCATTCGCCGGCTCCCCTCCGGCTGAACCTCCCCAAGAATAAGACTTCCAGATCCACACGCTATTTCAATGGTCTCTTCACCAACCTCTAGCAATTCTCCAGGCTGACCCTGGCCTTCGCCAATTGCAGCCGGGGGGAAAATCTTCATTTTCTTCAGTCCCAATCCAGCCGAAGTCCCCGGCCAAGGATGAAAGGCCCGTATAAGACATTCCAGTTCTCTGGCAGGCCTAGACCAGTTTAAGCAACCATCTTTCCGGCCCAATTTAGGAACATAAGTTTGCAAAGATTCATCCTGAGCATGACCCTCCACCGGCCCACTCTCAAGCATCTGTAAGGCAGCCTGACATGCGGCCGGCCCAGCCTGCGCAAGACGATCGTGAAGCTCCCCGCCAGTTTCACCCTTTAAGATCGAAACCACCTTTTGCAAGATGAGATTCCCAGCATCGAGTCGCTTCACCACGTGAATAACACTCCAGCCAGTCTCAGCATCACCATTTTTTAAAGCAGCCTGAATGCATGAAGCGCCCCTATATTTTGGAAGTAATGATGCATGCAGGTTGATGATAGCTCTCGATGGAATATCAAGCAGCGCTTGCGGCAAAATCTGCCCATACGCCATCACCACAATGACCTCTGGGTTCCATTGCCGAATCTGGTCAAGAGCCTCTGCCTCGCGAACCGACTCGGGCTGGATCAAGGGAATTCCCGACTCAAGAGCTATCTCTTTCACCCGGGGCGCAGTCATGACCTGCTTGCGTCCGACCGGTCGGTCAGGTTGCGTGACTAGCCCCACCACCTCGTGCTTTTTGGTGAGCGCATCAGCAAAAGTAGCTTCGGAAATTTCCCCTGTAACCATAAAAACCAGACGCATCACTAGATCGTTTGGTTCTCAATCCGCTGGTAAGCATCCAGCGTTTGAAGCTTGGCAAGAATATCGTAAACCACCTTCGCTGGAGACTGCGTAGCGTCAATATCACATTGCAAATTCTCGCCATAGTAATCAAGAATCGGCTTGGTTTCGTCTTCGTAAGTTTTGATCCGATGTTGAATCACGACCTCGGAGGCATCGTCAAGCCGCTGTTCCTTAAGCGCACGCTTGCGGAGTCGCCTTGCAAGCTCATCACGGTTCGGGCAACTTAGGTGGAAGACCGCATGAATCTCAACATGATCTTCCAGCATTTTCGCCTGATCCTGATTCCTTGGAATTCCATCAAGCAAAAGAATATCGATATCCGGTTTGTATCGATGGCTCGTTACCAGATCGTCCATATGACTTGCCCAAAGCTGAACCGTCAGTTCATCCGGAACTAATTCACCACGCTTCGAATACTCTACAAATTTACGGCCAAGGTCAGTCCGAGTGTCTAGTTGACGAAAAACATCCCCACTGGAATAGTGATAAAAACGTGGGATTTGAGCAAGAATTGCACCCTGAGTCCCCTTTCCAGCTCCTGGTGCACCAAGGATTAGAATTGCAGGTTTTTTAGGTAAGTTGGGGGTCTCGCTCATCACTTCGTATGTGAGTGTGCGTCAGGTTTCCAAATCGCTCAACCCCAAATCAAGTCCTTGGATCACCATCGAGAGCGATCATTACCCAAAATACAAAAACAGGAGCAGCCACCGCCACATCGACTAGCACCCGATAGGCCTCAGCCTCAAATTTTCGGCGTGCTTGGTTTAATAAAAAGAAGCCGGCCGAGCCCACTAGCACCCCTACGGCAAAGGGCTTATAAAACATCTGCTCATGGTAGTAATCTTCGTTAAAGAAAAAGGCCTCTCGCTTCAAAGTACTAATATAAATGTACATCGCGCACCCCGCGACGAGGAGTGTCCCCAGATTCAAGACTGCCGCCGCATCCTCATCGTCCTCACCCTTCAAACGCCAAAAATCAATCGCCGTAATATTAATTACGCAAAGCGCCGCGAAGAGAAGGACCTCGGAAGAAAAAACCATATCTCCAAAAGGTAAAACCGGCGAGTAAGCGTGAATACCCGCCGAAGCGCCATACGAAAATGTCAGACCCGCAACGAGATTTTTCCCAAGACCAGATTGTTCTGATTTAGATTTTTTCAACGCAATCACGAAGTAAACGACAGCGCACAGTAATATGAACAAACCATATTGCAGGACTGTCTGAGCAAGATTAAATAATACTGAATAGAGGCAAAATAATGCTCCAACCGTTACAAGCCTCAAGAAAACTTTGGAATACCTCCGATGAAAATGATGCCTCGCATCAAGAAGTTTGGGATCACCCTCGCGGCTTGCATCAACAATTCGATCGAGCACATAAACAATCCACACCGAAACCCCCAAAGTAGCCCAAAGTTGCCAAGGAACGCTAACCACTCCCCACGCGTTTGAAAACATCCACGCCCAACCCAAGGCAACCAACGGAGCATCGAGGCTCAGCAAGTTTGGCCATAACCACCACGGCGCTTTTTCCTTCTGCATGTTCTACTACCGAACCTCGACCGCACCTCCTCAAAATGCAAGTCTAGGACGAGCTAAATCTCCTCTTCCACAACTTCGCCCGGGAACGGAGGCAGCGGACATCCGATAGAATCAGCAATCGCCCGCAATAATTCCGCCTCTCGACTGGAAAGTTTACCATCCCGAGCCGCCGCCGTGACACAAGCCACCAAAATTTCCCTCTTCACCAAGGGGGATGCCTGGGAAAATTTATCTAAAGCTTTATCTAGTTCATTGTGTGATGAAACTCCCTTCCGATCTAAGCGGACTTTCCAGTCACTCGTTGCTTCCAAATATGCAGTTTCAGCATCCTCCGCACATCCCGCCCCAATCTCAGAAACTGTGGAAACCAGTATGTTAGCTTCCGGCAACAAATGATCAAATTGATGGTAGGCAATATTTCGAAAAGCCTTCCGTTCAAAATAACTACCAAGGTGACGCTCAATGACTCGCTGAATCATAAATTCAAAAAGCTCAACCTGCCCATCACTAGCGATCAACCAACGCGTGATGTCCCGGAACCGTTCATACTCCAACGGACTTAAACTCCGCAAAGTGGGCAAGGTCATTTCCACCAATGCGATCTTCCGCGCGGAATGCAAACCTCTTGCCTCAGCTTGCCATTTCAATGCGAGTTCCTTAGCCTCACCTCCAGCTTCTCCCTCCAAAAAGGAGACTTCTTTGCTCAGAAATTTCTCATCTTTGTTAAGCAGCAAGCCGAAAATTACCGCCTGCGCTTCCTCCCGATCATGGATCGCCTCCCGCCAGCGTTGCGAAACCCCCCGGTGTAATTCTTGCCCCGTCGAAATTCGTCTACGTTCCCCCTGACCGATTCCGCTTACCGCACCAAGAATTACTGCACCAGGCAGCGCATCAAGGGGACTTTTTTCCTCCTCATTCTTTGTATTACGATCGGCCATAATCGGCTTAATCTCTGAAGATTCGAACTTACCATCCCAATTTTTTTGCACCGCTCGAATACGCACATCCAAAGGCGGGTGGGTCCTGAGACCAAAACTAAACATCCCGCCGTTCGAGAAAAACATGTGGCTTGCCTCGACCGCCTTCGGGGCCTTGAGTTTCGAACCTATTTCCGATCCTCCAATTTTCTTTAAAGCACCCACAATGCCGTCCGGATTTCTCGTAAACTGGACCGACGAAGCATCCGCCAAAAACTCCCGTTGGCGAGAAACGGCCGCTTGAATCAAA